>Ga0194053_10000156_pt1 | contig 52485 bp, 39 predicted proteins | sample SepL228m_MetaG_FD_161684 | JGI IMG/M metagenome (GOLD analysis project Ga0194053, IMG submission 161684) | Anoxic zone freshwater microbial communities from boreal shield lake in IISD Experimental Lakes Area, Ontario, Canada - Sep2016-L227-8m | ecosystem: Environmental > Aquatic > Freshwater >...
ACTGGGACAGAACCCCAATCGGAGACCGTGCATCTCAGGCCTCCCTCTCCGTGCACTCCGAGTGCTCCGTGGTAAAAAACCGATCCGCCGTTAAGCGATGGCCGCGTCGTAATTTTTCTGGGCGGCCGTCCACGAGATCGCATTCCACAGGGCCTTCAGGTAATCGGCCCGGCGGTTTTGGTAGTGGAGGTAATAGGCGTGTTCCCAGACATCGGCGCCGATGACCGGAGTGCCGGGGCATTCGGCGATGCCCTTCATGAGCGGGTTGTCCTGGTTCGGCGTCGAGCAGATGCAGAGCGACTTGTCCGCCTTGACCGAAAGCCAGACCCAGCCGCTCCCGAAGCGCGAGAGACCGGCCGCCTCAAATTTCGCCTGGAATTCCGGGAAGCTTCCGAACGACTTGGCGATCGCTTCGCCGAGCGAGCCCGCGGGCGCGCCGCCTGCATTCGGGCCGAGGATTTCCCAGAAGAAGCTGTGGTTCCAGTGACCGCCTCCGTTGTTGCGGACAGCGCCACGGATCGCTTCCGGCACGGAGGCGAGGTTGCCGATCAGGGCGTCGAGGGATTTCGAAGCAAGATCCGGCGCACTCTCGAGGGCCTTGTTCAGGTTGGTGACGTAGGCGGCATGATGTTTGTCGTGATGGATCTCCATCGTCCGCGCGTCAATGGTGGGCTCCAGCGCCGTCGCGGCGTAGGGCAATGCAGGAAGTTCGAATGGCATGGTTGGTTATTAGTTAAAGGCAGAAGGTAGTTCGCTCAGGGACAGTTTCAAACGGAAAAATCGCCCGGGCACTTTTCCGTTTTTCGAATTGCGCCCGCGCCGCGAACGCTCAAACTGCAGTCATGACGGTGGAAGGCATGAAAAATGACACGCGGGTTTCTTGACAAATTGATCGAGCGGATCGGCCTGGTCCAGCCGGGCGAGGTCCAGAACTACCTGGTCGAGATCGCCCGCGAGAAGGGGTTCCTCGAAACCATCTTCAACGCGATCCTCGAAGGGGTGATCGTTACCGACCCCAAAGGACGGATCATTTATCTCAACCGCGCGGCCTGCGGTTTTTTTGGTATCGAGGCCGCCAACAATCTCGGAAAGCCGTTGGGCGATGTGATTCGAGGTCTCGACTGGAGTGCGCTCAGCGGCCCCGGCGTCAGGGTTGTGAACCGCGATCTGGAGGTCTTCTACCCGGAAAACCGGTTCCTGAATTTTTATGTGGTCCCGCTGATGAGCGACGAGTCCGATGGCGGAATCCGCGAAATGGTCGGCGGGGCGGTTATCCTCCGCGACATCACGCAGAGCCGTCGCGCGACGCAGGAGACCATCGAGACCGAACGGTTCTCCGCCCTCACCCTCCTCGCCGCCGGGGTTGCCCACGAAATCGGAAACCCGCTCAACTCCCTCGACATCCACCTCCAGCTCATGCAGCGGGAGCTGCGCAAGCTCCCCGCCAAATCGCGGGCTGGCATCGAGGAGTCGGTAAATGTTGCCCGTGCCGAGGTCTCGCGCCTGGACCACATCATCACGCAATTCCTCCGCGCTATCCGCCCGCAACCGCTTGACCTGCGGCCGGTCAACCTCAATGCCATCGTCGACGAGACGCTCCAGTTTCTGGCCGCCGAGATCGCGGATCGCGACATTCTGGTCGAGACAGAGCTGGATAAAAACCTTCCGGCGCTCAACCTCGACAGCGACCAGATCAAGCAGGCGTTTTACAATGTGAGCCGGAATGCCTTCCAGGCCATGAAGTCGGGCGGGATCCTTCGCATCCGGACATCTGTTGACGAGACACATGTGAATGTCTCGTTTGCCGACACGGGCGGCGGAATCCCCCCCGAGCACATCGGCCGGATGTTCGAGCCGTATTTCACCACAAAGTCCGGCGGAAACGGGCTTGGGCTCCTGATCGTAAGGAGGATCGTCCGTGCCCACGGCGGAGAGGTCGTCCTCGAGAGTGCTCCGGGCCGCGGGCTTACCCTCACGATCCGCCTCCCCAGGGCCGACCGCCGGGTGCGCTTCCTCAAACAGACCAACCCGGAAAACTGAATCTACAAAACTTTGATGCGGTCGCATCAAAGTTTTGCGATGGCTCAGTTCGGCCTGGAAACGTGGCCGTCGGCGTAGAGGCGGTTCAGCTTTCCGGAGTGAACATTCTCGTAATCCGTGCAAATGGTCACACGGCTGGGCTTGACTACCCTCACGGTATAGCCGCGCCGTCCGCCGTAGATTTTTGGGGCGGTTGCGTTCTCATTATCCAGCATCACCCGCCACTGGTAGCTGGTATGGGGGTCATTTGCCGCATACCAGTTCGGGCCCTTGAGATCCGCGGGGCACTTCAAGACCGCATCGGTCACCCCGTAGGGCCCAAGCACGTCCAGCAGCGGCTTTGCGACGATTGCGTTCGGATCCGATGAATCGTTCGGATAGACTGGGTTCTGCGGATCAGGCTCAATGACAGGATAATCGTTGTTGTTGTCGCCGACGTAATTCAGGACCCCGATCCCGATTTGCCGGAGGTTGCTCATGCAGACAACACTCTGTGCTTTTTCCTGAAATTTCCCGACCTGTGGGAGAAGCATCGCGGACATCAGGGCGATGATGGCGATCACCGCGAGAAGCTCGATCAATGTGAATCCGTCGCGGCTTTTCATTGTTTCGGCGGGTTGGCCAGCATCTGTTGCTTGCGGGCGATGTAGGCTTTCATCCGCTGCTCGCGTTGCTGGGGCGACTGGCGGGCGTCGCGCGAATCCTGCCGCGCTGCCATTTTGTCCTGCATGTCCTGACGATTCATCAGTTCGTCCATCTTGGCGCGGCGCTGGTCTTCGGGAAGCGCCCGGACCTCTTCGAAGGTTTTTCTCATCGCGTCGAAGTCCGCCTTGGCGGCCACGCGTTCATCCGGCGGGAGCTGGGCGATCGCCGCCTCGGCCCGCTGCGCGAGCCACTCGGGGTTCATCCCCTCACGACCACGCGGACCGCCTCCTGCCTGTCCGCCCCGGTCTCCACCATCGGGCGGGCCGCCCGGCCGTCCATCACGCCCGCCTCGTGCGATGATCAAAAAGCTTTCCTGGACCTGTCCGCCCGAGGAATTAATGAGCTGCCGCACGATGCTGGCGGCGGGTGCGGTGTTCTTCGGCATTTTGGCATCAGGATTCCACTCGCGCGGAACGGCGGTCATCACGCCGGACTTCACAGCAACCTGGAGGAGAGCGGACTGGAGGTCGTTTTTCTCACCGGCCTCGGGTTTCACTGCGAGGAAGCGGGGGTCCGGCGGAGTGTCACCGGCGATCATTCCCATCGAGGGAAACCAGGCGATCGCCCACTGGTCGGAGCGTTTTCCGGAAGCAATTTCCTCCAAGGCGGCTGCCGCCTGCGTCTTCGTGGAAGCCCCCGCAAAAACCACCCTCAGCTCTCCCTCGACGCGGACCGAAAGTGTCTCAAGCGCATCCATGAGCGGAACCTTTTTCATGTGGATTGTGACAAGTGTTTCCGGCGGAACATTGGTTCCGACGCGCACGTGCCCTTGGCGCTCGACGGATGCGATGACTTTCGAGACGGGGGCGTCTTTGAAATCCAGCGTAATCAAGCCGTCTGGCCAGAAATACCAGATTGCGGCGAGGGCAAGAACCGCTCCCGCGGTAACGAGCAGGAGCGTTTTTCGGTTGGAATTCATCCCGAATCCAACACCCCGACCGTTGCGAAGTTGCGGAAAATTTGACAGGGGTCCGGGTGATGGCGATGATTGCCGGGTCATGGCAAGCCCCAAAATCGACCCCGAGCTCCACCAGAGCAAGAAGCCGGACTGGATCAAAGTCCGCCTGCCGAACAATCCGGTCTTTTTCTCGACCAAAGACCTGGTTTCCGACTTGCGGCTTCACACGGTTTGCGAGAGCGCCCAGTGCCCGAACCGCTGGGAATGCTGGAGCGGCGGCACGGCGACATTCATGATCGCCGGCGAGCGCTGCACCCGGGCCTGCGGGTTTTGCGCCGTGGACACCGCGAAGCCGCTCCCGCTCGAGGAAGACGAGCCGCAGCGGGTTGCCGAAGGCGTGAAGCGACTCGGGCTAAAGCACGTCGTGATCACCGGCGTTGCCCGCGACGACATCGTCGACGGAGGGGCCGATCACTACGGAAGGACGATCGAGGCTATTCGCGCCCTGGATCCAAAAATCGCCATCGAGGTCCTTGTCCCGGATTTCAACGGCAAAGATTCCTCGATCCGCCGGGTGCTCGATGCCAAGCCGGACATCTTCAACCACAATCTCGAAACCGTCGAGCGGCTCACCCCGCTCGTCCGTTCCCGCGCCAAATACCGGCTGTCGTTGGCCGTCCTCCGACGAGTGAAGGAAATGGAACCCGGAATGATGACGAAGAGCGGGATCATGCTCGGGCTCGGGGAAACCGAGAACGAGCTTTTCGAGGCGATGGACGACCTGCGCGAAGCAGGGGTCCAGGTGCTGACCCTCGGCCAATACCTGCGCCCGACCCCGACCCACCTGCCGGTCGTCGAGTATGTCAACCCGGAGGCCTTCCAGCTCTACGGCGAGATCGCCCGCAACAAAGGCTTCACGTTCGTCGCCAGCGCCCCGCTCGTCCGCAGCTCCTACCACGCCGGGGATTTCAACCCGGTCGCACGCTGAATCGGGGTTTCGGTCCCCATCGCTTCGCTGTTGATTCTTCTGTTCGTTGTGTCACCATCATTCCGTGAGCAGCCAGCAGCACATCACCCTTTCCGAACCATTGAGCCGCGTTGTGGACACGCAGGTGAAGACCGGGCGATTCAAAGATGCCTCGGCGGCGGTGCAGGAAGCAGTCTGGAGCTTTTTCGTCGGGCCTGTTTCGCCGTTTGAAGAATATCGTGTGACGCCGCAGGAGGTGGAAAAGTCCGCCAAGCGAGATTTGGCAGCGATCAAGAGCGACCGCAAAGCCGGCCGGCTCAAGCCTTGGAAGCCGTGATTTATTCCCGGCCGAAGTTTGACCGGGCCTTTCGCTCGCTTTCCGCACAACAGTCTGCATCCGTGAACGCCGCCATCTCCCGTCTGGAGTCCGTGTTCGGCCGGCCACACCTGCATTCAGGGATCGGCCTGCGTCCGTTCGGGAAATATTTCGAGTTCCGCGCCGGATTGGATTTGCGTGTTCTCTTTTTGCCCGAGGGAGGAGACCTCCACCTCTGTTTTGTGGGGAACCACAATCAAGTGCGGGCATTCATCAGAAATCGATAGGCTGTTTTCGTCAACGGTGTCATTTCAAGGATGGTCCGTGCGGTCAGTGTGGAATCAAAACCCGATCCATGAGGGTCGAGGAGTTGAATAACGTATCCGCCAGGATTCGGACGCCGAATTCAACGCAAAATGTCAACAGGCATGGCAACACACTTTTCTATTTGAAATCCTCTCGCCCGTCTGCGCGGGGAGCGCTATTTTTCACGAATCATGGCAGCGAAGCAGACCGGGTTATTCGAGGCGATTCGCGGATGCTCCTCATGGCGGGACATCCAGGCCAAATGGAAGCGGTTTCCCGAGAAGCAGAAGGGCGATCACTTTGAGGAACTCGTCAAGGCCTACCTCGAAATCGAGCCGGAATATGCGAGCAAGCTCAAGCATGTCTGGCTTGGCCGCGAAGTTCCGCTTGCCGTGGCGAAGAGGCTCAAGCTGCCCGCGACCGACCAGGGGATCGATCTCGTCGCCGAGACTCACGAAGGGAATTTTTGGGCGATTCAGTGCAAGTATCGGCAGGAGACCGACCATTCGCTGACCTGGCGCGAGATCTCGACTTTCACCGGCCTCGCCTTCGGGGTTTGCCGGGGGTTCGATTTTGGCATCATCTGCTCGACCACCGAGCGCATCACCCATGTGCTCAAAGATCAGGAGCGGATCGGATTCTGCGCGCTGGATGTCTGGCAGGGCCTCGATGCCGGATTTCTGAAACGCCTGCGCGCGCATCTTTCGCACAAGGCGGAGATCCTGAAACCCGCGAAACCCCGCCCGCACCAGAAGGCGGCGGTGAAGGACGGCCACCGGCATTTTGTCATCGGGAAAGCGAAACGCGGAAAGCTCATCATGCCGTGCGGCAGCGGGAAAAGCCTCACCGCCTACTGGATCGCAGGAAAGCTGAAATCCCGCCGCATCGTCATCGCCGTCCCGAGCCTCGCGCTCATCCGCCAGACGCTCAAGGTGTGGCTGCGCGAGACGATGGCCAACCACCAGTCCGTAGAATGGATTTGCGTGTGCAGCGATGAATCCGCCGGCCGCATCGAACGCGACGACGTGGCTGTCCTGCGGCAGGATCTCGGCGTGCCGTGCCTCACCGCTCCGGGCGAGATCGCCGCCTGGCTGAAGCGGAAACACCGGGGCCTCACCGTCGTCTTCACCACATACCAAAGCGGCGAGGCGCTCTCGAAGGCCGCGCGCTCGGCGAAGTTCCGCTTCGATCTCGGCGTCATGGATGAGGCGCACAAAACCGTCGGGGACGGCAGCAAGCTCTTCTCCCATCTGCTCCACGATAAGAACCTGCCCGTGGCCCGCAGGATCTTCATGACCGCCACCGAGCGCCGCTATGCCGGCAAGGGCGACACCGTCCTGAGCATGGACGACCCCGCCATCTACGGCGAAACCTTCCACCTGCTCTCGTTCAAACGTGCGTTGGAATACAAGCCGCCGATTCTCAGCGATTACAAAATCATCAGCATCTCGGTCTCACGCGAAGAAGTCGCGGAGCTGATCCGCGCAAACATTTTTGTCAGGCCCGACAAAGGCGCGTGGAGCAAGGAAATCGAAGCCGACATGCTGGCCTCACTCATCGCCCTACGTAAGGCGATGATGAAGCATCCCATCCGCCACGCGGTTTCGTTTCACAGCAGCATCCATCGGGCGGATTTGTTCAAATCCCACAACGATGCCTTTACCGGCACGTTTCCTGAGCTTGGAAAGCTGGAGACGTTCCATGTCTCCGGAAAGACCCCCACCGGCACACGGGCGCGGATCATCGGAGACTTTGCCCGAACCAAACGCGCGCTCATCACCAACGCCCGCTGCCTCACCGAAGGCGTGGACGTTCCGGGGATCGACTGCGTGCTGTTTGCCGACCCACGCCGGAGCGCGGTTGATATCGTGCAGGCCGTCGGCCGCGCCCTGCGCCCCGCCCCCGGAAAGAAGCTCGGCTATGTCATCGTGCCGATCCTCCATGATGCCGATGCCACACCGGATGACATCTTCGACTCGGATTCGTTCCAGGAGATCCTCACCACCCTCCGCGCCCTCGCCGCAAATGATGACCGGATCATCGAGTATTTCCGGACGGTCTCGCAGGGACGCAAACTCACCGGCGGAGGGAGCGTCGAGTTTGATTTGGATGAACGGATCGCCAAAAAGATCGACCTTTCGCAGTTCGTTAAGGACATCGAACTCAAGTGCTGGGATCGATTGGCGAGATTGTCATGGCGACCGTTTGAGGAAGCTCGGGCTTTTGTTCACACACTTCACCTCAAAAATAGAGATCAATGGAAAGCTTTCTGTAATAATGGAGTCCCACGACTTGGGAAGCTTCCAGCGGATATTCCTGTGGCACCATGGCAGACATATTCCAATATAGGATGGATATCTATGGGTGACTGGTTGGGCACTGGAACAATTGCAGCGCGTTTAAGGGAATACCGACCGTTTTACGAAGCGCGGCTTTACGCGCGATCGCTTAATCTGAAAAGCAACATTGAATGGAGAGCCTTTTCGACTGGTCGAATGCAGGGCAAAGGGTGCTTGCCTTGTGATGTGCCATCAAATCCAAATTTGGTTTATTCCGAGAGTGGTTGGAAAGGGTATGGAGATTGGCTTGGCAACAATACAATCGCAACAAGGCTTCGCGAGTATAGACCATTTATAGAAGCCCGTGCATATGTCAGAGGCTTAAATTTACAGAATTATACCCAGTGGAGAGTATTTTGTAAGAATGGCCTTCCCCATAAAGGCGCATTGCCTCCAGACATACCAGCTAATCCAAGAGTCATATATGCAAACAAAGGCTGGAGTGGGTATGGTGACTGGCTTGGCACGGGAGTCATTGCTTCTTTTCGTAGAATTTACCGCTCTTTTAAGAAAGCCCGAGCTTTTGCACGTTCGCTAAAACTTAAAAACCATAAAGAATGGACGCGATTCTGTAGCGGACAGATCCCGAAACTGGGAGAACTTCCGCCAGACATTCCTTCCTTTCCGAGTGGTCACTATGCTCGGACAGGTTGGCGAAGTTGGGGGGATTGGCTAGGGACAGGTAAAGTAGCGTCACAATTGATGACCTATCGCCGTTTTTCGGCTGCAAGAGCTTTCGTCAGAAAACTGAGGTTGCGTAACACTTCCCAATGGCGAGACTTTACAAAAGGTCGTTTACAAACAGTTAAAATCAATCTTCCTAAAGACATTCCCGCTAAACCAGACAATACATATGTTGGCAAAGGCTGGCTAGGATACGGAGATTGGCTTGGCACAGGACGCATTCGCAAAACAAAACGCAAGCCGAAATGAGACCCGAAAAAGAGCCAGGATTTTCGCCGCTATCTGACAAGCAGAAGCGGAAGATGCTCAAAGAACACATTCCTTACCGACTTCAGTTGTTGAACGACGCTTTCAATCGGGTGCCAGCGAGGACATGGCAGGACAATCAAGCTTTTGAAGCTGGGGCAGCGGCTGGACGGATCCTTTTGTCTTTTCTCGGTGTAGGCTACAGCGAGAAGATAGATGATCTTAAACAAGAACGACGACACAAACTTACAAGCGGACTAACCGATGATGTCAAAGTTCGAGATCTGGGTGGTCGCTTTGTCGATCTAAATGAGCTGCTGCCAGAGGAAAAGCGCATATTGGCTGACTTTATCCGTGGAGTTCATAAAACATGCGCTCATTTCACGATCGACTCCGCTCACAATATGACAGTCATGACCTATAAAAAGGCAGTTCCGATCATCACAAAGTTGCTGCATCACTGTCTACCAACCGGAAAAAGTTAAAATTACTGACCCTATGCCCACCGGATGCCCCCACGATGACGATGCGAAACCACCGAATGTATGTGCAGCGGCGAGTCTGCTCATACGCCAAATCTGTAAGCTCCTTCCCATGAACCGAATCGTCTGCCTCCCCATCCTCGCCCTGGCCATTGTGTCCACCGCACTAGCTGGCGACCTACCCGCAAAACCTAACCAACCCGCCCTCGCAGGAGGATATTCATCTACAGAAATCGACTCCGAGGTGCGGACGGTCGCGGAGTTTGCCGTGAAAACTCAGAGCAAGTCCACCGGAAGATCGCTCAAACTTATCAAAATCCTGAAAGCAGAGCGTCAGGTGGTCGCCGGATTGAATTTCCGGCTGGAGATCGAAGTCGCTGACGGCAACAAGCACCTCAAGGCCCGCGCCGTGGTCTGGAAGAAACTGGACGGATCGCTGGCGTTGACCTCTTGGGAACCGCTCTGATCATTTCAGTTTTTCCTTCTTCGCCAGAATGTCCAGTGCTTCGCGCGGAGACAGAGTCTTAACGGGTTTTATGGACACAAGGGGAAAGTGCTTGGGATTGCCTGTGATGATCGTCTTGTCCTCCGTGGCGAGAGCAACGGCAACAAAGGAAATATCGTCGGGATCGGGCAGTTTCACGCCTGTGGCGATGCCCTGCCGGAATCCTGATTGCGGAAATGAAGCCAGCATTTCCCTGATCGCGGATCTCGACAATCCGAACTTCGGACGGGACAAGACAGCCCGGTATTCTGCAAGCAGGGAGTTATCCCATGCGGGAACGAAACGACCCGCAACGGCCTGTTGAAGCAATTGATCGCAGACCCGCCCGGGAGTGAGCACGGCAGAGACCAGCACGTTGGTATCAATCACCCAAAGCGGAATCTTCACGCCGCCTTGCGCTTCTTGCGTTCCGAACGTGAGGCGCGGATCTCCGCGTCGATTTCCTCCATGGACATCGCATTCGAACCATGGAGCACGGCTTCACGCTGAACCGCCGCCAACGCCTGCCCAAAGCGCACCCGGCCCAGCAGATCAATATCCGCCTCGATCCCTCCTCCGCTGGGGGGAATGAGAATACCCACCGTTTCGCCACCTCGCGTAATGACGCGCGGACCTGTTTTGGGAAGGTCGCGCAAGACTTTCGCCGTATCCTTCGACAATTCCCGTGTGTTGAGGAGTGTGCTGGCCATGGGAATAGTGTCCGACATTTGGGGGACACGGTCAAGATCGATGCCGGCGAATCCCGTATGGCTGGGGTCAGTCCGTGCCCATTGACATTCCGATGTCTTCTTCGAAGGGGTTCTACGCGCAAAGCCTATCTTGAACCAGCCGGCAGCGATCCTTCGGGGTGGATGGCGAGGCAGGCGGCGCCGATGATGCCGGCTTCGTTGCGCATCTGGGCGGGCTCGACGATGACCTCGGTCTTCGAGGCCAGAAACGGCAGGAACTTTTCGGATTTGTTGCTGACCCCGCCGCCGATGATGAAGAGGTCTGGGGAAAACAGTTTTTCGAGATAGGCGAGGTAGTCGCTGACCCGCGCGGCCCATTTTTTCCAGCTGAGGCCCTTGTCCTCGCGGACTTTTTCGGAGGCGCGTTTTTCGATGTCCTTTCCGCAGATCTGGATGTGGCCAAACTCGGAATTGGGAAGGAGTTTTCCGTTGTGGAAAATTGCAGAGCCGATCCCGGTGCCGAACGTGAGGAGGATGACGACCCCGTCGCGTCCGCGTCCGGCGCCGAAATGCATCTCGGCGATGCCCGCGGCATCGGCGTCGTTGACCACGGTCACCGGGCCGCCGAGGTGGCTGCGGAAGAGCTCCGCCGCGTCGGTGCCGATCCACGACTTGTCCACATTGGTGGCCGAGTAAACCACGCCCTTCTTGATGATGGCCGGAAACGTGATCCCGGCCGGACCGGAATAATCGAAGTGCTTAGCGATTTGTTCGACGACATCCGCCACCGCATTCGGCAGGGCGGGATGCGGGGTCGGGATCCGGAAACGCGCGGCGAGCAACTCGCCGGTTTCCACATTCACCGGGGCACCTTTGATGCCTGTTCCACCGATATCGATGCCGAGAGCGTTCATGGCTTAAAAGTTAATGCGAAATGCGAAATGGCAAATGCGAAATCGTGAGGACGGGGAGCTTTCTTTCATTTTCCATTCCCCATTTCGAATTGGCGCTAAGCGTCGAGCAGGAGGCGGGCGGGGTTTTCGATGCAGTCTTTGACACGGATGAGGAAGGTGACGGCTTCCTTCCCGTCCACGAGCCGGTGGTCGTAGCTGAGGGCGAGATACATCATCGGGCGGACGACGATCTGTCCGTTGACCACGACCGCGCGTTCCTGGATTTTGTGCATGCCGAGGATGCCGCTCTGCGGGGGGTTGAGGATCGGGGTGCTCAGGAGCGAGCCGTAGATACCGCCGTTGGAAATGGTGAAGACCCCGCCCTGAAGGTCGTCGAGCGAGACTTTTCCTTCGCGGGCTTTCACCGCGTAGTGAACGAGCTGGTTTTCGATGTCCGCGAACGAAAGCTTTTCGCAATCGCGCAGCACCGGGACGATGAGCCCGCGCTCGGTGCCAACCGCCACGCCGATGTCGAACGAGTTGTTCAGGATGATGTCGTCGCCGTCGACCTTCGAATTGATCGCCGGCACGGCCTGGAGCGAATCCACGACGGCCTTGATGAAGAAGCTCATGAAGCCGAGCTTGACTCCGTATTTCTTGAGGAAAACTTCTTGAAGATCTTTGCGCAATTGCACCACCGCGCTCATGTCGCACTCGTTGAATGTCGTGAGGATCGCCGCCGTGTGTTGGGCCATGACGAGCTGGGCTGCGATCTTCCGGCGGAGCGGCGACAGCTTTTTCCGGACTGCGCGGGAATTCGGCGCCGCCGGTGTCGAGGGAGCCATCGACGAGAAGGTCGCCGCCGGAACGGCGGGAGTTGCTGGCGAAGGAGCCGGGGTCGGCGCTGTTGGCTCGGGCGTTGATTCGGGTTCCGCAGGCTTTTGGGCCGCAGCTTTCTTCGGAGAAGTTTTTGGTGTGGCCGGGCTTTCCGCCGGGGCGATTTCCGCGACGACTTGGCCGATTTTCACCTCTTCCCCCTCGGCGGCTTTCAGGCGGACGACCCCGGCTTCGGGAGCGGTGACATCCTGCGAGACCTTGTCGGTTTCCAGCGTGAACAGGATCTCGTCTTTGCGGATTTGTTCCCCGTCTTTTTTATGCCAGACAGAGAGGATGCCGGAGGAAATCGACTCTCCAACGGCCGGGACTTTCACTTCGATGTTCATGAGAATGGGGTTTAAACTTCAAAAGCCTGTTTGACCAGCGCAGCCTGCTGCGCCTTGTGCGTGCCGAGGGATCCCGCCGCCGTGCTGGCGCTGCCCGGGCGCCCGGCGTAGCCGATGAGCGAGCCGACGAGCCCGGCGATTTTGGGGGCGATGAAATTCCAAGCGCCCATGTTTTCCGGCTCTTCCTGGCACCAGACATAGCGTGCGACCTTGGGATAGCGTTTGGCGATCCGCTGCAGCTTCTCCCCGTAAAGCGGATAGAGCTGCTCGATCCTGACGATGGCGGCTGTGCCGGCATGCCCAGCCTCCTCGCGCCCGCGCACGAGGTCGTAATAGACTTTGCCCGAACAGAAGATCAGACGGGTGATTTTTTTCGGATCCTTGACCGCGGGGTCATCGAGGATTTCGTAGAGCCGGGAGTTTGTGAAGTCCTCGCCGCGCGAGGTCGCGTCCTCGGAACGCAGGAGGCTCTTTGGAGTCATGATGACCAACGGCTTCCGGAACCCCCGGTGAATTTGCCGGCGGAGCGCATGGAAATACTGTGCGGGGGTGGTCAGGTTGCAGACCTGCATGTTGTCCTCCGCGCAAAGCTGAAGAAACCGCTCAAGCCTCGCGCTCGAATGCTCGGGGCCCTGGCCCTCGTAGCCGTGCGGCAGAAGCATCACGATCGAACTCGGCCGCCGCCACTTTGACTCCGCGGACGCGATGAACTGGTCCACGATGATCTGCGCGCCGTTCGTGAAGTCGCCGAATTGCGCCTCCCAGATGCAAAGAATCGAGGGAAAATCCATCGAGTATCCGTAGTCGAATCCCAGCACGGCATATTCCGAGAGCGGGCTGTTATAGACGCAAAACCTCTCCTGCTGCGGGGCGATGTGCATCAGCGGAACGTAGCTCCGCTTCGGGTTCGTCTCATCGAAGAGAACCGAGTTGCGGTGGCTGAATGTGCCGCGGCGGCTGTCCTGCCCGGAGAGCCGGACGGGAGTGCCCTCGGTCATCAGCGATCCGAAGGCCAGCAGCTCCGCAAACCCCCAGTCATACGGCCCGCCGGCTTTCCAAACCTGGAGCCGGCGCTCCAGCACGGTGCGCCGGATTTTCGGGACAACATGAAAATCGTCCGGGACGGTCGTCAAGGCTTTGACCAGCAGCTCCAGGGTAGAGGCGGTGATGGCGGTATTCGCGGGCTCGTGCGTGTAGGGCGGCTGGAAAATCGCGGTGGAACCGGCGAACTCGTTCTTTGTCGAATCGAGCGGTTTCTTGGCCTCGGCGAGCGCGGCTTCCAGTTCTGCGAGCGACTCCGCTTTGATTCCCGCGGCCTCCCCGGGTGCGACCATCCCGATGGCGGACGCCTGCGCTGCGAACTTTTCGCTCAGCAACGGGTGGTTTTTGATGGTGTGGTAAAGGTTCGGATGCGTGAACGTCGGCTCGTCGGTCTCGTTGTGGCCGTGTCGGCGGTAGCAGTAAATATCGACGACCACGTCGCGGCCGAACTCCTGGCGGAACTCGAGCGCCATCCGCGCGACCTCGATCACCGTGAGCGGGTCCTCGCCGTTGACGTGGAAGATCGGAGCCTCGATCATCTTTGCGATGTCGGTGCAATACATCGTCGAGCGGCCTTCCTTCGGGGTCGTCGTGAATCCGATCTGGTTGTTGACGACGATGTGGATCGTCCCTCCCGTGCAATAGCCGGGAAGCTGCGACATGTTGAACACCTCGGCCACAATCCCCTGCCCGATAAACGCCGCGTCCCCGTGGATCAGGAGCGGCACAACTTTTTTCCGCTCCGCGGTGTCCCCGAGCGCGCGCTGGCGAGCCCGGGCCTTGCCCTCGACCACCGGGTCCACCGCTTCGAGATGGCTCGGGTTTGCGGCCAGCCGGATTTCGACCTTGTGGCCGCCCGGGAGCTCGCGGGTCGTCTGGTAGCCGAGGTGGTATTTCACGTCCCCGTTCCCGCCGACGAGCTCGGGGATGAAATTGTCCTGAAACTCGTTGAAGATCACCTGGAGCGGCTTGTTCAGGAAATTGGCGAGGACATTCAAGCGTCCGCGGTGGGCCATTCCCATGACCAGCTCGTCTACGCCGCGCGCGTCGCAGGTTTTCAGGATTGCGTCCAGCGCGAGGATCAGTGACTCGCCGCCCTCGAGCGAAAACCGCTTCTGCCCGACATACTTCGTGTGGATGAACGACTCGAATGTCTCCGCCTCGTAGAGTTTGCGGAGGATGTCCCGGTGGACGGCTGGGGTGAGAAGATCGGTCCGCTGCCTGTTCTCGATGCGGTCGCGCACCCAGTTCCGGATTTTGGGATTTTGGATGTGGTTGAACTCCACGCCGACTGTGGCGCAGTAGGTCGCCTGGAGGTCGGCGATCATGTCGCGCAGCCGCATTTTCCGGTCCTCGCGGAAGAACCGGGACGAGACCTGGAGGTCGAGGTCCTTCTCGGAAAACCCCAGCTCCCGCAGGCTGAGCAGCGGGTTGTCGCGTGGTTCGTTTTCGAGGGGATCGAGGTGCGCCATCGAATGCCCCATCGTGCGGTAGGCGTAAACGAGCGCATCCACGCGCGTTTGCAGCGAGGGTGCCACCGCCCCCGCCGCCGGGGCGTCGGGCAGGGCGTCACCCACCTTCTGGCTCCGGGCATACCCGAGTTCGAACCCTTCGAAAAATGCCGCCCAATCCGTGCCCACCGAGCCCCGGTCTTCCAACCAGCGCTCGTAGTTCTGGTCAATCAACGCCTCGTTCGGCCGGGCGGCGAGTGAAGTATTCATGCAAATAAATCGTGATAAAGCCGCGGACGGAATCCCCTCCGCAGCAGAAAGCGTAAGATGCGGGAACGTGCCGGTTTTCGCAAGCGGGCATTCGCGGGAGGATGCGCGCGTTCCTGTCTTGAAATTGTATTAAGGATTCGGGCTGGAGGCAGGGCTTGAAGATGCCTTGGCGGTGCTGCTCAGCTCCGCGACCACTTCGTCCGTGATATCGAGCGAGGGTTCGTTGGCAAGAATCGTCAGGTCGCTTTTGAGCTGCACGATGCCGAGTCCTTTTCCGGTGGCGATCTTCAAAGCCACCGGCTTGACCTCCTCGCGGAAGCGGCTGATGAGGGCTGCCTTTTTGGCGCCAACTTCTTGCTGTGCTTGTTGCTGTTTTTGTTGGAATTGCTGGTTGAGCGTGCGCGCCAAGTCGGCCAGTTTTTGTTTGTCCGCCTCGGAAGGTTTGGCTCCGAGCGACGTTTTGAGGTGATCGATTTGTTCTTGGTAGTCCTTTTGGGAAGCTGCCAGTTGATCCCTCAACGGGGCTCCGAAATCCTTCAGTTCCGCGATGATTGCCGTATCACGCCCGAGCCGCTTGGCGACCGCGTCCAGATCAATAACAGCCGCCCCGCCTTTGACCGGGGGCGGAGTCGGTGGTGGGACAGGAGTCGGCGCAGGCGATGGGGCAGGGTTGCAACCAGACAGCACAAGAGTCAAGAGAGCGAAAAGCGTCGCGTGAGGTTTCATAGATTCAGGAGCTTATGATGACCCAAGAAGGTTGCGCTTTCCAGAGAATCTTCCCGGAACGCATGGTTGCCTGCGACTGAAAGCCGTCAGAATTTGAAGTTGAGGCCGGTGCTGACCGAGTGGCCGATGTAGTCCTGGCGGCCAAAGTCGGCGTTGTAGTAGAGGTAGGCGGTCCAGTTCGGGCCGAACTGGGCGGAGACTCCGGCGGCGGCGAAGACGGCGTCGCGGGACGGTGCGCTGGTGGCGTAATCGAAGCTCGGGCCGTTGCCCCCATCGAGGCTGGAGGCGATGCTCCGGGAGTTTTCCAGGAACTCGTGCTGCCAGAACAGCCGTCCCTCGGGGATCAGGCTGACCTTATCGGAAAGCTTCCACGTGTAGGCGACCCGTCCGCCCAGGCTCGCGCGCAGGCTGTTGACGTTCTGCTGACTGACGGCGAGGTCGAGCGCGCCGGCCCCGGTTTCGGTGAACGGTGCGATTCCGGCGTAGGTGTATTGTCCGCTGAGGATCGGGCCGATGGTGAAGTTTCCAACCTGCCAGTCGTAGCCGAACCCGAGGTAGGTGGTGAACTGCCCGCCGTCCGGCTTGCTCGCGGCCGGGCGGTTCACGGTGCTGAATTGGATCGGGCGGCGCACCGCATACGCGCTCGACCCTCCTCCCACGATCGCGTCCGCGTAGAACCCTCCGCTGTGGTAGCCGGCGTAGAGGCCGAAATCCACGGCGTTGATCGTCGTCACCCCGCCGTTGCTGTATTTCGCATACGTCCCCTGGTAGCCCGCGTAAACCCCGGTCACGAAATCTTCGCTCCACTGGTAGTCGGCCCCCGCAAGGAACCCCCCGTTCTCGAAGTTGTAGGACGGCGTCTGGTTCACGCTCGTGGCCCGCGCGAAGATCCCGTTGCCCTGCACCCACACGCCCCACCTGTTGTCGTCGGCCGGGCTCATGATGTTCTTGCCGTCCTTGGCATCCATCACGTTGCGGCCGTCCTTGTCGTATTTGAGCGGCGCTTCGATGCCGATGGCCTGGAACCCGCGGGCTCCCAGACGCACGGAGCTCGACCGCTGCGCGAGCATCTGCGCGCGGGTAGCCGTCTGCTCGATGGTGATATTGGCCAGGCTCTCGTAGAACGTCGGAGCGATCGCGTTGAACGCCGCCGGGTATTGCGAGGAGGACTGCAGGTCGAGCGCGAGGCTGACAGCCTGCCGGTCGCCGGTAGTCGCCGCGATGAAGCCATCGAGCGCCTTCGCCACGTTCTTCTGGTTTTGGGTTTGGGCGACCAGCGTGTAGCTCGCCGGCGCGATCAGGATCGTGCCCGTGCCGCCGTTGACGAGGAACCGCGCGCGGAAGATCGAGGGGTCCGAGGTGGTGATCGAATCGAACGCCCCGGTGATGCTCCCGGCATGCAGGAATGCGAACTGCTGTCCGTATTGGAGCTGGTAGCCCCCATACGACTGCACCTGCAGCGTGCCCGCCAGGCTTGCCGTGCCGCCCACAATCAACTGGTCGAACACCGCAGGGCTCGCGATCTGGATCTGCAAGGTTCCCGTGTTGGTCTGCGTGAAATTGCCGGCGATCGTCAACGTGCCCGGACTGTTGCCCGGCGCGACCGTGCCTTCGTTGAGCAGGTCGCCGTTGAGGAAGCCATGGCCGGTCATCTGCGCGAGAGCATCGATGATGATCTGCTTCGCGTTCAGCGTGCCGTCGAGGTTAAGGCTCGACCCGCCCACGATGACGGTGGGCTGGTTGCCGGTGATGTTGAGCGTGTTCCAGTCCGGGATGTCGAGGCTGCTTCCCGGCGTGGTGCCCAGCGAGTTGACGATCGTGTTCGGCTCCCGGTTGCCGTCCGGGGTGAGCCCGCTCACCACGTTGCCGGTCGCGGTGAAATCGCCGAATGTCGGGACGCCATTCTCGATGTTGTGGAGCTGGTTCCCTGTAACCGTGGCTCCCAGGATCGTGACCTGCACTTTGTTTTGGTTCAGGGCGAAACTGTATTGATAGTTCAAGCTTGGGCTTGAGGACAGCGCGCTGAAGTCACCGGGCAGGAAGTTCGTCGAATCGAAGTTCACCAGCGTGTAGGTTTGTTTCATCAGGCCCTTGGTCCCGATGAGAAATTTCCCGCCACCATCGCCGTTGGTAAATGCTCCGGCCGTGGTGATCATGTCGCCCTGCCCCGGAGAGAGCGCGATGTTGCCGGCGTTCCATCTCAGGGCGGAGATACCGGTGAGCGGCCCCGCCACGCCGAGAATGCCGCCTTTGATCGTCACCGGGCCCGTGCCAAGGGCGCTGGCATTTTCGGTTTGCAGGACGCCCGCGCTGATCGTCGTGCGGCCCGTGTAGGTATTCTCCATCGCAATCACCGTCCGGCCCGGACCATTCTGGTTAACCGCCGTGCTGCCGGTAATCTTGGGATCGAACTTGTAGGATGCTTGATTGTGATTGAAGTTCAGGATGGCCGTGCCGCTGCCGCCGTGAACCTCTGTGGCCTGCAATGTGCCGGCAGAACCGGGGGTGATTGCGCTGCCGATGTTGAGCGTTCCCGTGCTGCCGGATTGGGCTCCAAGATTGAGCGTGCCTGTGCCGCCTCCGACGCTGACCAAGCCACCGTTCTGGATATTGAGCGTGCCGTTAGCCCCACTTTTGGAGGCAAGAACGACCTCCCCGTCCACGTTCAGCGCGGAATCCGCGCCGTCCACCGTGGCACTTCCGATGCCGGCGGAACCAATGTAGGCACCATAACTGCTAACCTTCACCACGCCGCCATTGGTGATATTGAGTGTGCCGGAGTCGGTTGTTTGGCTATAACCAAGAACGAGCTCATACGCAGAGGTCAGCTTGGAACCGGCCCCGTCCACGTTCACGATACCGACACCTTTGGCGCCGACAGGAATAAATCTATCCGTCGAAACTTGACCGCCGGCTGTGACATTCAGCGTGCCGGTGCCGGCATTGGAATAGCCAACGTCAATGACACCCGCGAAGGTTGCCCTGGTTCCATTGCCTGTCACGGTCAGCGTGCCATCCTCGATGGCGAGACCCCTGTTGCCAACGAGCTTCACACCGCCGGCGAGAGTCAGGGTTCCCGCACTGACATCAGTTACTTCGTTGATGGTGAGCGTCCGATTTCCCTTGATGCCTGCGCTGCTTTCCACCGTGAGGCTCTTGATGGTGGTGTCCACATCCAGGACGGTATTGGTTTGGTTGGCCGCGCCGGTGGCGGAGAACGTGATGTCATCGGCGCTGGTGGGCGTCGCGGTGATGGCGTTTCCGGCGGCATTGCTGGCCCAGTTGGCCTCGCTCCAGTTCACGCCCGTCTGGCCGAGCCAGTGGGTGGCGGCGAGTGCCGCAAGCGCAATTTTCACTTCGCCGTTCGTATTCAGTCCGCTGAGGTCCCATTTGAATTTGGTGTCGAGGTTCGAGGTGACGCTGAAGTTTGAGACATCAAAGGAGAAGATGTTGAAATCGATGATTTTGAAACTCTGCCCGACCGTGCCGGTGTAGCCTCCGGTAAGCTGGAGGCTGAAGGTGACGTTGCCGGTAACGGAAAGGCCGCTGCTGGAGCCAATCTGGCCGAAGACATTATCGCCCGCTATATTGAAAAGTGCCGTGCTGCCCGAGAGGAGAGCAAGGTTGTTCACCAGGAGGTAGGGGCTGCCACTGATATTGGTGCTGGTGCCCGGGCTGATCGTGCCGCCGCTTTGCACGGTGATATCGCCGCCGATTTTTCCGATGCCGCTGAGTGTTCCGCCGGAGACGGTGACATCGCCTATGGCGGCGGAGTTGTCGCCGTTGACATAGAGTGTGCCAGCCGAGACTTTCGTCTCACCGGTGTAGGTGTTTGTGCCGGTGAGCGTCGTGGTGCCGGTGCCAATCGAATTCACGGCCAGGGTGCCGGAGAGAGTCGGAGCGAACGTGTAGTTACCCGACTGGTTGAAGTTGACGGTCGCGGTCCCGTTGCCGCCGGTCACAGTCCCGGCCTCGAGTGTCCCCGCGTTCCCGCCCGTGCCGAGGTTGAGCGTGCCGACCGATCCCGTCTGGTTGGCGATCGTGACGGTCCCTGTGCCGGCGGAGCCCACGGTGAGCAGGCCGGAGTCGGTCAGATTAAAGGTCCCGGTGCCGGACTGACCAATCGTGATAGTGATAGGTGAGAGCGAGGATTTCGGCTGCAATGTTCCGCCGCTCATTGTCACCGTGCCCTGCGAACCCGCAGCCCGACCAAGGGTGACGGAACTATACACGGTCAAGCTGCCCCAAGTGACCAGCAGCGTCCCCGAAGCCGCATTACCGACAGTCACCGTGCCGGGGTAGTGGTTTACTCTGGTTGTGATGGTGGCCGTCCCGCCATTGTCGATATAATCCGCACTCCCAGTGACGGGGCCATGGTTCGTCCAGTTTGAATTCGTGTCCCAGTCACCCGATGCGACCTTCCAGCTAATTTGGCCAGGTGCCATCTGCTGGGTGCAAAAGAAAAGACCCGCGGCGAGGAAGAGAAAACTGAAACCTGAAAACTGAAACCTGAAGCGGGAAAAGCGGCGGCGGGTTGAGGACGGCGCGATAAGCGACTGGTTCATGGTTTGATAGGTTTGTGCTCCACGTTTCGTCCCGGCGGCGAGAGACCTCCTCGAAGAGGGCAGCACGGAGTCTGACGAAGCAAACCAAGCCACTCAGCCCCTCAACGACAGCACCATGTGAAAGTGAGCCATATTGAAGGACCGCACCGCATAAAAATGTATTCCTTGATCTATGTCAAGCTTTTCAATTCCAGAAATATCGAACATTTTTTTCGTCGCGGTTTTCCAAGAAGTCGCGAGGCTCCAAAGGGTTATTCTCCGTGTCCCTGGGCGAGAATTCGCCGGAACCGGATCAGTTCGAGGCCGGCTGGAGGCGCTGGAGCACTTCCGCCAGGTCGTCCGCGCGCAGCGGCTTGGAGAGGATGTGGTCCATGCCGACATCCATGCAGGCGTCTCTGTCGCGCTTCATGACATTGGCGGTGAGCGCGCAGATGAACGTGCGGTCCTGGCGTTTGCCGGATTTTTCGCGGCGGCGGATTTCCCGGGTGGCCATGAAGCCGTCCACCTCCGGCATATGGAGGTCCATGAGAACGAGATCGTAGGAATTTTCGCGCATCTGCTCGAGGCATTCGCGCCCGTTGGAGGCTTTGTCCGCGCGATGGCCGAAGTCCGAAAGCAGGCGGAGGGTCAGGATCTGGTTCATGGGGATATCCTCGACGACGAGGATCCGCAGTTCCTGCCGGGAGAGGTCGCCCGCACCGGATTTCCATTCGGCGGCGGCAGCAGCCTGCCGGGGCAGCGGCGGTTCGGCGGCTTGGACGGCGAGGGTGAAGGTGAATGTGGATCCGACCCCCTCCCTGCTTTCCGCCCAGATTTTTCCTTCCATGAGCGTGACCAGGCTTTTACAGATCGCGAGTCCCAGGCCGGTGCCGCCGTAATGCCGGGTGGAGGAAGCGTCCACCTGGCTGAATGGCTTGAACAGTGCGCCCAATTTTTCCGGAGGAATCCCGATCCCCGTGTCGGTCACGGTAAACTTCAAGAGGAAGTCGCTCGGGTTCGCGTGGCCGGGGGCCGGCTCGACGCCAACGCGGATTTCCACCGAGCCGGTCTCTGTGAACTTCACCGCATTGCTGATCAGGTTGACCAGGATCTGCCGCACCCGGGCGATATCCGCCGAGACCCACTCGGGGACCGTAGGATCGACAACAGCGTTCAGGCCAATGGACCGCAGCCGCTCGGGGGTGCAGAGCGCGACAGCCTCGTCCACGCAGTCGCGCAGGTCGAACGGCCGGGGATCGAGTTTGAACATGCCGGACTCGATCTTGGAAAAATCGAGGATGTCATTGATGATCACGAGCAGGGATTCTCCGCTCGTGCAGATCGTGTCGACGAACTCCCTCTGCTCTTCGTTGAGGGGAGTTGATTTGAGAATGCTCGCAAAACCGAGCACCCCGTTCATGGGGGTTCGGATTTCGTGGCTCATGACGGCGAGGAACTCACTTTTCGCCTTGTCGGCGGCCTCGGCGGCTTCCTTGGCCTGTCGCAGTTGGATTTCCACCCGCTGGCGTTCCAGAAGCGAGGCGGCCAGGTCGTTCACGCGCTGCTCGAGGTTCTGGTTCGCCTCGGTGAGTTCCTTCCGGGCCTCGCGCAGCCCCTCGCGCGCATGGACCAGGCCGTCGGCCCCGCGCAGGATCTCGGCCTGGAGGACGTTGAAGCTCTCGGCCATTTCACCGACCTCATCGCGGGAGTTTGCGATGATCGGCTGGATGTCGACGCGGGCGTGGGCGGCATCCAGATCCCCGCGGCCCAGCGCCTGCATGGCGCTGGAAAAATCCGCCAGCGTGCCGGATGCGAGGCGCTTGGCTGCGGCGGACACCTCGACCGCCGAGTGCGCGATCATGCCGGGGAGGACCAGGCCGACCGAGATCGTCAGCATGGCCACCGCCACAAAAATATCCTCGAGGGCCGCGAGCTGCGACAGGTCCGAGGGATCCACGCTGCGGACCGCAATCAGGTAACCGACGCCGTCGAGAACGAGAACCAGCAGCATCGCCCCTGTGAGCTTGATATGGAGCGATCGAGCGACTCCTGGCAGCCCTGCCTTGCGGCGGTCGGAAAATTTCCTCCAAGCATAAAGCGCAGCACCCGAGTAGGCGAAGACCAGGCCGATCAGCACGGTGGGCAGCCCGAATTGCTGAAAACCCAGGATTGCGGTGACCCCCCAGATGCACGCCGCCAGAACGCCGAGCCCGATGAGCCCGCGCGGAGCGCGATACGGCCGCCGCATCGCCGGCTGGTCGCCGCGCAGCAGCCAAACCGCCACGCTGGGCAGGCCGATGCTGATGAGGTAGGTGAAATTAGCGGAGGCCACCAGCCAGATCGGGTCGCCGATCAGCAGAAACCAGATGGAAAAAGCCGCCGTCAGGCAGGTCGCCACCCAGGGAGTATCCGTGCGAGAGCGCTTGGCCAGAAACTCGGGGAGCAGGCCGTCTTCGGAAAGCTGCGAAAGCGTCCGCGCGGCCCCGGCCAACGGCTGCAGCGTGCCATGAAACATGTTGAACATCATGAACCAGATCGCCGCTGCCTTCGCCGCGCTGCCCAGCACCGGTGCAAACGTCGGCCCCAGCACGAGCATCAGGTCCTTGCCGAGTTCCTCCGGCCCGAGCACGCCCAGCCAGACGACCGGCAGCACAATGAAATACACCGCTGCCATCAGGGCGCTGGCCAGCATCGCGCGCGGGACGTTTTTCTCGGGATCAATGGTCTCGCCGACGTGGCAGGTCGCGGCCTCGAATGCCGGCGCAGCGAAGCCGATCAAATAAAGCCCTGCCATCGCGCTCGTCAGTGCGCCGAACCATCCGGGAAATGGCTGCGTGAGGTGGAAGGAGCAGGCTTGATGCCAGTCCACTTTCCCGGCGAGCACCGGCGCGAGGGAGGAAATAAATGCCAGGGCCGCAGACATGGCCGCGATCGGAACCGCCAGCCGCGCCGCCCACTGGACGCCCATCAGGTTGACGCCGGTGAACAGCAGCACAATGCCACAGGCCATCACAGGAACCGGGATGCCCGGCAGATACCATTCGTGAATCGCCGCGGAAGATAGCAGGGCGGTCAGCCCGCAGGTCGGCACCCAGCCCCACCAGTAACAGACACCCGTGAGATTTGCCAGCACCGGGCTGTAGGGCTTGAACGCCTGCGCACAAGTCGCCGCGATGCCACCCACACGGTTGGGATACATCATCACGAGCTCCAGCCAACCGGGGGCTGCGGCCCAGCTCAACAGCAGCCCGATGATCAGCAGTGGCACCGCCGCGCTCCCCTGGCCGGTGATGACGCCCTGACCGACAAAAAGCGCCGTGATTAAAAAAAGGCTCTGGTTGCTGCCGCCCATCGCCAGGGCGGTCGTGCCGACCCAGCCGATCCGGCGCGGGTGCGGGTGCTGCACATCGATCAGCGGATCTGTTTCGGAAGGGAGATGGGTTGTGTCCATATCGGCGGATGGTCCAGCCTAACCTGATACCGATAATCTATCGGCCGGGAAATAGCGATGGAAATTCCCGGTTGGGGTGCCCGGAACTTCCGGCTCCAGGACCCGAGAAAGCCCTTGACTCTTTCGAGCACATGGGACAGTCATTGTCCCATGCCTAGAAACCTGTCTCCCTCCACCGTCCGTCTGCCGCGGGGGGACGAGCGCCGCCGGGTCTCCTCCACCCGCGCAACCCGCCCGCCGTATGCGCGGATGATCAAGATCCACGAGCTGCTCGCCGCGGGAAAATTCCCCAACTGCACGACGCTTGCCGACGTCTTCGAGGTTTCCTACAAGACCGTGCAGCGGGACATCGACTTCATGCGCGACCAGATGCTGCTGCCGATCGACTACGATTCGGGCGAGCACGGGTTCCGCTACACGAAACCAGTGAGCTCGTTTCCGGCAGTGAACATCACCCAGGGCGAGGTGGTGGCCCTGCTGGTCGCCCAGAAGGCGCTCGAGCAGTATCGTGGGACGGCTTTTGAAAAGCCGCTGCGGGCGGCGTTCGGCAAGATGACGAGCGCGCTGCAGGACGAGATCTCGCTCTCGTTAGATGACTTGGGAAGCGCGTTCTCATTCCGCCCGATGGGAGCCGCTGGGCAGGAACTCGCGGTCTTTAACACCCTGGCGGATTGCGTGATCAGCAACCGGGTGGTGGAATTCGATTATCAGGCCCTCAAGAAGCACAAATCCGAGAAGCGGCGGATCGAGCCTTATCACCTCGGCTGCATCAACAACCAGTGGTATCTCATCGGCAACGACCTCCAGCGCGGGAAGCTCCGGACGTTCGCTCTCACCCGCCTGAGCCGCCCGAAAGCCCTCAAGCAGACGTTCCGCAGGCCGGCGGATTTTTCGCTGTCGAAAATGATGAAGGACAGCTTCATGGCGTTCGAGACGGGAAAAACACAGACCGTGCGGCTGCGGCTGGATGATTTTGCGGCCCGGCTTGCCTCCGAGCGCATCTGGCACAAATCCCAAAAGCTGAAGCCTCTGGCAGGCGGCGGGGCCGAGATGACGCTCGAGGTCGGGATCGCGCCGGATTTGGAAAATTGGGTTTTAGGGTGGGGGAGCCACGCCATCGTTCTCGAACCCGTGGAACTCCGCGCGCAAATCGCTTCCACCGCCCGAGCGATGGCTTTGCAATACCGCGCGTAACACGTCTCTTGACGGCCGGGGAGAGGGCGCGCAACCTGAACATCGTGCGAAACATGAAACGGGAACTTCCGAACCGGTCCGCGTATGCCGTGGCCGACGTGCTCAAGCGCAGCAGCGGCCTGCCCGTGGGCGAAATCGCCACGCGCCTCGGGATGAGCTACATGGGGGTCAAGGCCCAGTGCCTCGCCCTGGAAAAAAGCGGGTATATCACGACGCGGAACCAGCACTGCGGAAGCGGGCGGCCCCAGCTCGTTTACCGCCTCACGGCAAAAGGCCAGCGGCTGTTCCAAACCGACGACCATCGCCTCGCCGTGTCGCTCCTCCACGAGGCGCGGACGCTGTTCGGGGCGGCTGCGGCCGAGAAGCTGCTGTTTCTCCACTTCCAAAACCAGGCGGTCTGGTATCTGGAAAAGATCCCCGCCAAGGCTTCGCAGGAAGAACGGCTGGCGGCGCTCGCAGCCTTGCGCAATGCCGCGGGACACATGGCGCGGGTCGAGGGAGGATGCCTCGTGGAGTCCCATGTCCCCCTCGCGGGTCTCTTCGACGCATTTCCCGCTGCCATCACCATGGAGGAAACCATGATCTCAAAAGTTCTCGGCACCCCCGTGACGCGCCTTGCCGAGAACTCCGGCGACCATTACCAGATCCGATTCGAAGCATTTCGTTGCGGGGCGGGTGCCATCTGAAGTAGGATCAGCGCCGATGAAGAAGATTTTTGTCACGGGCGGAGCCGGATACATCGGCAGCATTTGTGTGGAGCAACTCCTGAACGAAGGGTTCGAGGTCTCGGTTTTTGACAACCTGAGCGAAGGGCACAAGAAGGCGCTCGACCCGCGCGCTCGATTTTTTCAGGGCGATCTCGCCGACCGGACGGTTATCGGCCATGCCCTCGGGGAAGTCCGGCCGGATGCCGTCATGCATTTCGCCGCGAATGCGCTCGTCGGGGAATCCATGCAGAACCCCTCGAAATATTTCCGCAACAACGTCTGCTCGGGGATCAACCTCCTCGACGCGGCCGTGGAGTCGGGGGTGAAGAAATTCGTGTTCTCCTCGACATGCGCGACGTTCGGGATCCCGGACAGGATGCCGCTCGACGAATCGCTCCCGCAGAAGCCGATCAACCCATACGGCGAGTCGAAGCTGATGTTCGAGCAGGTGCTCCGGTGGTATGAGGAAATCCACGGCCTATCCTACGTTGCGCTGCGGTATTTCAACGCGGCCGGTGCCTCGGAGCGCTTCGGCGAGGACCACCGGGTCGAGACCCACCTCATTCCGAATGTTCTCAAAGTCGCACTCGGGCAGAAGCAGTCGGTCGATATCTTTGGCACCGACTACCCCACCCCGGACGGCACGTGCATCCGCGACTACATCCACATTCTCGACCTCGCCCAAGCCCACATCCTCGCGCTCGGATCGGAAAAAAGCGCGAAATACAACCTCGGCACCGGCGGCGGCACATCGGTCCGCGAGGTCATCGACACCTGCCGGAAAGTCACCGGACGGGAAATCCAGGCCGTCGAAAAACCCCGCCGCGCGGGCGACCCGCCGCGCCTCATCGCTGCCTCGGACAAAATCCAGTCCGAACTTGGCTGGAAACCGAAATTCGAAAATATTCTGCCCATCGTCGAGAGCGCCTGGGCCTGGCATCTCAAGAACCCCGCGGGCTACGGGGATTGAGTGCCTTTGTGTGGCCGCGAGGGTGTTCCAAGGAGTGGCAGCCTCACAAATCGGGCGTTACGAGGCCCGGTTCACCTGCAGCTCAAACCCGCGCATTCGGAACGGGGAGTTTTTTTCTCCTTGAACGACCGGCCCGGACCACTAGGTTGGCTTTTTTAATGAGGAAAGCCGTCGCCATTTGTTTTGTTTTCGCCGTTTCCCTGGCCGGGCTGCGCGCCCAGATCGGCGGCATCCCCAGTTTTGGAAACTTCGGCGATGTGCCGGTCGAGATCACAGCGGACGGAAATACGCGCTTCGAGGAGGGCGTCGCGATCGCCGAGGACAACGTCCAGATCCATTACAAGGAATACAGCATCTACTGCGACTACGCGGAGTATAATCCGGAGACGCGCGATGTTCTCTTGGTGGGAAACATCCGCCTGTATACCCCCAAAGAAGTGCTCACCGGACAGCGGGCGCTGTTCAATCTGGAGAGCAAGCAGATGCGCGGGCTCGAGTTTGCGGGATCGCATTTTCCGATGATGTTCCGCGCTTTCAACTTCCGGGCGATGTCCCAGACGGAATTCCGCGTGAGGGACGCCGTCTTCACCGCTGATGACAACTCGAAGCCCGACTTTTATGTCAAAGCCCACTCGGTCCGGGTTTACACCGACAGCCGGGTCGTGTTTTCCAATGCCACGGCTTACATCGGCCAGACTCCCATCTTCTGGTTTCCCTTCCTCTGGGCGGACATCAAGAATCCCGGCTTCGCGTTCCTGCCCGGCTACGACAGCCGGTGGGGAGCCTACCTGCTTACCACCTACGGCTGGAATATCAGCAAAGGCATTGATGCCGCGGTCCGTGCGGACTGGAGATCGAAATTCGGGCCTTCGCTCGGTTTTGACATGACGATGAAATACGGGCCAAAGGAACGCAACTACGGCGCCCTGCGCACCGATTATGTCTTCGAGACCAAGGATGTCACCACGGTCAATGCGCCGGGCGAACCCGCCGAGACGAAGACGACCCAGCGCTATCGCGTCTCGTTCCAGCAGCGACTGTTCCTGACCGACGACATCTATGCCACCGCGGACATCAACCTGCTCAGCGACGTGGATTTTCTCCAGGATTTCTACCCCAACGAATACCGGATCAACCCCCAGCCAGACAACGTCCTCTCGCTCACAAAATGGGATGAGTTCTACACCATCAACCTCCTCGCGCGCTGGCAGATGAACAACTTCCAGGACGTCACCGAACGCCTCCCGGAATTTGTCGCCGATTTCAAGCAGCTCAAGTTTTTCGGCCTCCCCGTGAACTACGACGGAGAAACCGGTGTGGCAAATCTCCGCCGGACATTTTCCAACAACCCCTCATCCGGGGAGACGCAATACCCGGACTACGGTGCCGTCCGCTTCGACACCTTCCACCAGTGGTCGCTGCCGAAAACGTATTTTGGATGGCTGTCGGTGATCCCGAAGGCGGGCATCCGCGGAACCTACTACAGTCAGAGCGGCTCATTCCTGAACCCGACCGGCGGAAGCACGTCCATCGACCCGGTGACCGGCCTGCCCACGACCATTAATCAATCCTACAACACCACCCCGCTGAACGACCCCTCCCCGGTGCTCCAGAACAAGGGCGCGGTTTTCCGTGTGGTGGCAAACTACGGCCTCGAGGTCTCCGGAAAACTCTCCAACACATTCGAGAAGGTTCAGAGCCGCTGGCTGGGCTTGGACGGCCTGCGGCATGTCGTCCAGCCTTACATCAATTATTCCGGCGTTTACAACATGGGGCCGAGCCCGAGCAACATCTACCAGTTCGACCGCGTCGTCGAATCCACCCAGCTCCTCCCGCTCAACTTCCCGCAGTTCACCGCCGTGGATTCGATTGACACCTGGAATATCGTCCGGCTCGGTCTCCGCCAGCGGCTGCAAACCCGTCGTGACAACAAAACATTCCAATGGTTTTCACTGGACACCTTCATGGATGTCAACCTGCAGAACCCCTATTCGCAGGGCGCCGTCTCGAATCTTTACAATGTCTTCACCTTCCGCCCGGTGCCCTGGGCCTGGCTCTCGGTCACTTCCCAGCTTCCCATCACCAACCAGGGATATACGGAAGTGAGCACCTTGATTAATTTCATGCCCACACGGGATTGGTCCTTCGGCATCGGCGACCAATATATCAACGGGAACCCTTTCTTCGCCAACAACAACCAGCTCAACTTCACGTCCTATTGGAGGATGAACGACCACTGGGCCTTCAGCATTTATGAGCAGTATGAGTTTGTTTCTCAGGTGCTCCAGTATCAGAGGTATATGGTCCACCGTGACCTCTCGAGCTGGATCGCATCCGTCGGGGTCGAGCAACGCAACAACCAAGGCGGCGACCGCAACCTGGGGGTCGTTCTGGTCATGACGCTCAAAGACGCCCCGCGCGTCACCCTGCCGCTCGCCTTCAGTCAGACGACGAACCCTCTGACCCCTTAAAGGGCATTGCGGCCCCTAGTTTTTACCAACCCAAATTTCTCTATGAAAATCTGCATCATTGGTTCCGGTTATGTCGGCCTTGTCTCGGGTGCCTGCTTTGCGGAAGTCGGCCACCATGTCATCTGCGTGGACAACGACCAGCGCAAGATCGACGCTTTGCTCGCTGGCAAAGTTCCCATCTACGAACCGGGACTCGAGGAGCTGATCCACCAGAACGTCTCGGCGAAGCGGCTGCGGTTCACAACTAGCACTGCGGAGGGAGTGGACAACTCGGAGGTGATTTTCATCGCCGTTCCCACTCCTCCCCAGGCCGACGGCAGCGTGGACCTGTCCTACATTGAAAAAGTGGCCCGCGAAATCGCCGCCGTCCTCAAGCCCGGCGAATACCGAGTGGTCGTGGATAAAAGCACCGTGCCCGTGAAGACCGGAGAAAAAGTTGCGGACACGATCCGGCGCTACAACAAGACCGGGGCAGAGTTCGACGTGGTCAGCAACCCGGAGTTTCTGCGCGAGGGATGCGCGGTCCCCGACCTCATGAAGCCGGATAGGATCGTCATCGGCGGCAACAGCGAGCGCGCGATCGCCATCATGCAGAAGATTTACGAGCCGTTCATGGCGCCCGTGCTGGTGACCGACATCAACTCGGCGGAGTTGATCAAGCACGCCGCCAATTCCTTCCTCGCCCTCAAGATTTCCTACATCAACGCCGTCGCCCAGATCTGCGAGGCCAGCGGCGCGAACGTCGAGAAAGTTGCCGACGGGATCGGCATGGACCGCCGGATCGGCCGCAATTTTCTGAACGCCGGAATCGGCTACGGCGGCTCCTGTTTTCCCAAGGACATCGCCGCCTTCATCGCCATCAGCGAAAACCTCGGCGTGCCGTTCACGCTCCTCAAGGAAGTGCAACGGATCAACCGGACCCAGCGCGACCGTTTCATCGCAAAGATCCGGGAGGCGCTCTGGGTGCTCAAGGACAAGAAGATCGCCGTCTGGGGGCTCACCTTCAAGCCTGACACCGATGACGTCCGTTCGTCGGTTGCGGTCGAAGTCGTGCATGACCTGGTCACCGAGGGTGCCGAGGTCACCGTCTATGATCCCAAAGGCGTGGACAAAGCTAAAGAATTCCGCCTCATCGACGGTGCGAAGACCGCCTCCTCCCCGCTCGAAGCCGCTCAGGGAGCCGAGGCGCTGATCATTGCCACCGAATGGAAAACCTTCGCAGCCGTCGATCTGAAGGAGCTGAAAAAGATCATGCACACCCCGCTCATCTTTGACGGGCGCAACCTCCTCGACCCAAAAACCGTCCGCGAATTCGGCTTCACTTACACCAGCATCGGCCGGGAATAAGGTCGCAAAAAATCCGCTCACGCAGAGACGCGGGAAAGCGCCTCCCTATCTGGAGGCGGGTGTCTTACGGATTTTGCATCGCTGGCGATCAGGATTCTCCGGGAGACCGGAAACCCAACAGCGACGGCAGGGCCTCGCGGTAGGATTCAAAGTGCGGAGCCCAACCGATGGAGTGCAATTTGGCGTTGCTGACACGCTTGCTGGTCCAGCCGCGCTTGCAATCCGGATCCCGCGGGCCTTCGGGAGGGAGCGGCTTGTTCAGGAATCCGGCGATCCACCCATAGAGATCGCGCTGTGTGGCGGGCGTGTCGTCGCAGACGTTATAGATTCCAGGCGGGAGGGCGGGATTTGCGAGAACCGCCAGCGCGCGGGCGGCATCGTCGCGGTGGATCTGGTTTGTCCAGCGGGCACCGCCCGCATCGAGAACCGCGCTGCCTTCGAGAAATTTCCGCAGATAGACCGAGCGTCCGGGCCCGTAGATGCCGGCAAGCCGCGCGACAACTCCCCCGGCCCCCAAGGCCAGCGCTTCGGCTTCGAGAAGGATCCGGCCGGTTTCTCTCGATGGTTCCGTCAGAGATTTTTCATCCACCCGTTCACCGTCCTCCTGTGCATAGACAGACGTGCTGCCGGTAAAGATCACACGCTGTGGCGCAAGGAACTCCAGTAAATGGGCGAGCCCGTCGCGGTAGATCGCGCGGTATTCGTCGGCACCGCCGCGGCCCGAACTGGCGCAGTGGATCATAAGATCCGGATTTTTCCACTCCGGCGGAATCCCCGAAAGCGATCCGGTGATATCCGCGGCCCGAACCTCAAAAGGCCTTCCGGCAAGGCGGACGGCGGTTTCCTTCGTGGCGCACAGGCCAAGGACGCGAGACCCGGATCCTGAAAACAAAAAGGCTGCGGCCTCCCCGAGGAAGCCGCAGCCGGCAATAACCACCCGCGGTGCGTCCAAGATCAGGACACGGGGTTGAAATTAAAGCGGATTTTCATCTTCGCGCGCTTGGCATTGTTTTTGGCTTTGCGGCGCGAGCGTTGCGTCGGGGTTTCAAAGGCGCGCAATCGGCGCACCTCATCCATCAGCCCCTCGGCATCAAGCTTCGACTTGAGACGCTTCAAAGCGCGATCAATCGGCTCACCTTTTCGAACGATTACTTCCGGCATAAATTCACCTACTTTCAAAAAATTGGAAGTGCAGGCTAATCCCCGCCGGACCAAGCGTCAATGAGGAATCCATGCCCGGTCGCCGCGAATGAGAATAGCGCTCACAAGCGCCTCTTTCCGGGGAACCTGCCCGTCCCGGGGGTGTTTTTCGGCGTTCCACCGAAAAATCGGTTCGGTGAGACTCCAGCCCGGACATGCATGGCGTGGAGACATTAATGTATAAGTCACTATATTTGTGCGTCTTACTTTGTGTTATCACCCGCTCGTGCTTCGCCCTGTGCCGCCTGTCGTCAGGCCGTCAGAGGGGAGGATTCACAAGACGCTTGCCGCGTTCAGCGGCCAATTCTTTCCGGTTCACGGCGTTCACGTAGGCACGGGCGCTGGCCTCGATGACGTCGGTGCTGGCACCTTTTCCTGTGATGATCTCGCCGTCCCCGAAATCGACTTTGAGCGTGACCTCGCCCAGCGAGTCGCGTCCCTGGGTCACCGCCTCGACGCGGTATTCCGAGAGGTGGCCGTTGCGGTTGACGATCCGGTCGATCGCCTGCATGGCCGCGTCCACAGCACCGTTGCCGGGGCTCGAATCCTGCAGGGTTCCCCCGGCGGTCTTCAGGCGGACGGTCGCTGTCGGGATCGTGGTCGATCCGCTCGTGACATGGATGTAATCCAGCGTGAACGTCTCCTTCGCGACCGACATCGAATCCTCGACTAGGGCCGCCAGGTCGTCGTCGTAAACAAATTTCTTTTTGTCGCCGATTTCCTTGAACCGATCGAAGACCGCGCCGGTTTCCTGTTCGGTGAGCTTGAAGCCCAGATGATCGAGGCGGGCCAGCATGGCATGACGACCACTGTGCTTGGTCAGCGGCAACTCGGTGCCGCCCCAGCCGACTTCCTCCGGATCCATGATCTCGTAGGTCTCGCGCTTTTTCAGGATCCCGTCCTGGTGGATGCCCGAGCTGTGCGCGAACGCGTTCTCGCCGACGATCGCCTTGCTGCGCGCGACATGGAGCCCGCTCATCCGGCTCACGATCCGCGAGGTCTTCAAAATTTCCCGCGTCTGGACTTTAGTGTGCAGTTTTCCGAAAAAATCCGGGCGCGTCTTGATCGCCATGACGACTTCTTCGAGGGCGCAGTTCCCCGCGCGCTCGCCGATGCCGTTGAACGTTCCCTCGACCTGCCGGGCCCCGGCCTTGACCGCTGCCAGCGAATTTGCGACCGCCAGTCCCAGGTCGTCGTGGCAGTGCACGCTCAGAATCGCGTCGTCTATGTTCTTCACGTTCGACCGCAAGTAGGAGATCAGCGCGGCATATTGCTCGGGAACCGCGAAGCCGACCGTGTCGGGGATGTTGATCGTCGTGGCCCCTGACTCGATCGCGGCTTGGACGACCCGGGCCAGAAATTCCGGTTCCGTGCGCGAGCCGTCCTCGGGCGAGAACTCGACGTCGCGGGTGTGGGATTTCGCCAGCGCCACCCCCTCTCGCGCCAGGCGGATGATTTCATCCATCGCCTTCTTCAGCTTGAATTCCCGATGGATCGCCGACGTGGCCAGGAAGACGTGCACGCGGCCGCGTTCGCCGGCGGGCTTGACGGCGGCGGCGGCAGCTTCGATGTCCTTGGGCACGCACCGCGCGAGCCCGCAGATCACCGGGCCTTTGATCTCGGTGGCGATCGTCTGGACGGCTTCGAAATCCCCGTCGCTGATGACCGGGAACCCGGCCTCGATCACGTCCACGTTCACGCGGGCGAGCTGGCGGGCGATCTCCATTTTTTCCCTCAGGTTCATGCTCGCGCCCGGGCATTGTTCCCCGTCGCGCAGCGTGGTGTCGAAAATGATGATTTGGTCGGACATAATGGTGATTTGGTTTGGCGAAGGAAAACGATCTTGGCGGCGGGAGCCGCCTTCGCCGGGGTCAGCTTTGCCGCAGGGTTAGAGAAGGGTGGGCGCAAGAAGCCTGCCCGGGAGTAGGAGTCCGAGTCGTGCGTCCAAAACAAAATGGCCTGCGAAATCAACCATGCCTTTCCGGTATCACAGGACGGCCCGGAACGCAAGCGCTGCCGCGACCGGAATTTTTTTGACTCCCGCTTTGCCTTCGGGCAGTTAGGGAGAAACATCGTGAACATCACTCCTTGCACGAGCCCGAGGGAATGGAAAAGGTTTGAGGAAGTTGCGGAGGATCTCCACGGATCCCGGGAAGCCTTCACTCCCCCGTTTCCCGGCAGCATCGCCAAATTTCTCAGGCCGGATTCCGCGTTCCACCAGCGTCACGGGGAGATTTGCGCGATGATCGCAAGCCGCGGCGGGAAACCGGTCGGACGCATCGCAGCGATCATCAACCGCTCGCACAACAACCTCTACCGGGACAAAACCGGGTTTTTCGGGTTTTGGGAATGCGAGGATGATCCCGCCACCGCACGCGCGCTCTTCGACGCCGCTGCACGGGTTTTGCGGGACAGGGGAATGGATGCGATCCGAGGCCCCTACAATCCGAGCATCAACGACGAGTGCGGCCTGCTGGTCGAGGGATGCGGGAAAGGATCATTCGTCGGCCTGGTGTGGAACCCGGATTTTTATCAGGCTCTCATCGAAGGGTGCGGGTTCCGCCGGGTGTGTTCGAAGTATGGGTTCGACCTTCCGCTGAGCCGCCTCGAGGCCCCGGCCCGCCTGGGAAAAATCGTCGAGCGCACGGCGAAGCGCTCCCGCCTGATCCTGCGCCCGATCCACCTCGACCGGCTCGAGGAGGAACTCGAGATCGTGCACGAGGTTTACAACTGTACGCTCGAGCGCAACTGGGGGGCGGTTCCCATCTCGATGGACGACCTTCTTTCCGCGGCCGACGACATGCGCGCGTTCGCGGATCCGGGCATGATCCTGATCGCCGAAATGAACGGGGAGAATGCCGGCATCGCCCTATCCTTGCCGAACTTCAACGAGCTCCTCGCCCTCACAAAAAAAACTCCGCGATGGCTGAGACTCCCGCATATCGCGTGGCTGATGAAGATGAGGAAAATCGACTCGGCGCGGCAGGTCGTTTACGGCATCTCCCCGAGATTCCGCGACCGCGGCGGGCTCCACGCTTGGCTGCTCTACGAGCAATTTGTCTGCGCTAAGGACCGCTACCACGACGCCCAGCTCGGCTGGGTCGAGGAGAGCAATACTGAAATTCTGGAAAACTGCCGCCTGCTCGGAGCCATCCAGCGGCGCACTTGGAATATCTACGAGAAAAGCCTCGTGGCCTGATCGCCGCCGGATTACGCCTTGCCCATGCATGAACTGTTTGTTACCGGAGCCACCGGCTTTGTCGGGCGGAACCTTCTGATCCGTGCCGCCCGCGAACGGGTGCCGGTCGTGGCCCCGGTTCGCAACCGGGAGAAACTTTTCCGCTGCATGGACGAGGATGGAATCCCGCGCGTGGCGGTCGCCCCGCTCCCCGCGGAGCCCTCGGCATGGAACCCGCTCCGCCCGTCCCATGCCGTGCTCGGAGCCGGAGTGCTTTTCGCGCGCACCCGCGCCGAGTATTTTGCGACGAATGTCGAGTGGACCCTGCGTGTTCTGCGGGCCCTTCCGCCACAGTGCCGGACCGTTGTCCTCTCGTCCCAGTCCGCCGGCGGCCCCACGCCCGATGGCCAGCCGGCGCGGTCCGAGCAAGACCCCGACTCGCCCATCACGTGGTATGGGGAATCCAAACTCGAACTCGAACGGGCGATCGCGCGGGAATTTCCGGGACGACCGATCACGATCCTCCGTCCGCCGATGATCCTCGGCGCGCGCGACACGGCCACCCTGCCGCTCTTCAAAATGGCGCGTGGCCCGGTGCGGACCAAGCCCGGGCTGAAACGCAAGGAGTTCAGCTTCCTGGCCGTCGAAGATGTGCTCGGGGCAGTCCACGCCGCATTCGGGCTCAACGAGCGCGGTCCATTCTACATCGGCTCCGACCGGCCGATCTCCGATTTCGACCTCCTCTCCTCGGCGGCGCGAGCGGTGGGAGGAAACGGGGTCACGCTGCCGGTGCCGATGCCGCTCGTGCGCCTGCTGGCCGCTGTTGTCGACGCCATCCCGAGCCTGCGCGAGGCAACTCCAAGCCTCACCCGCGACCGGGCCCGCGAAATCTGGCCCGACCGTTGGGTCGTCGATTCATCCGCCTTCCGCCGCCTGAGCGGATGGAGCCCGTCCATCCCGCTCGATGAGGCACTTCTCTCCGCGTGCCGGTATTATCAGGAGCGGGGAGAACTCAAATGATTGCTTGGCCGTTTTGCCTGCACCGGCTTATGCGCTGGATGGTTTCTCTGTGAGTTGGCAAAGATAGTGTCCGTCGTTCTCCATCTCAAGAAGCGTCGCCTCCCAATTCGCGGCTTTGCAAACGCTCGCGAGCGACGCGAAATCAATGTGTAACCAATCGAATGGAATGGAATTTTCTCCATCGCAATCCATCGTGAAGGCTTGATGTCCTGCTGGACGACCCGATAGCAGATTCTTCTCCCGATAGGCGGCGTGCTGCGGATGGGTTGTAACGCTCACATCAATGGAATCGCACACAATATGGCCTCCCGGAACAATAAGATCATGCGCTTGCTGCAAAAAGCGCGTCAGTCCGTCGATGCTACCCGTCATGCCGATGCCATTCATCAACATCAACAGGGTATCGTAACGCCGACCGGTGAACCGGAATACGTCGGCAATCACCACATCAGTCAGACCACGATCCCTCATGATATCTTCCATCTCAGGAAGTATGTCCAAGGATGTCACTTTGAGGCCACGTCGAACGAGTTCAAGCGAATGTCTTCCTGCTGCGCTCCCAATATCGAGAACACTCCCGCGGCACTCATCCATCGCCCTCATCTCCAAGGGAGGATAATGATCCACATCGAAGAACGACGCAGCCGGAACCCGCTGCTGAAACCCGTCATCCCGACGGATCGTGAATGCAGCATCAAGGTTGCCGGAGTGAAAGTCGGTAAGTGCTCGCGAGAAGGGGTTCATTCATCTTATCCCTGAACGTCAGAATCACACGATGCGGGCGGCCCCGCGTGTCCGCTCCAGTGACCTTGTTGTGCCTTCAACCTCGTAATCATCCGTAGGCATACTCAGCCACCAGATACATCTGGCCGTCCTTTGTGACAACCAGATAGAAGAACTCAAACTGCGCGCCGTCCTGCAACCGGAACCGCGTCGGCCTGCCACCGATGCCCCACATTTCCTTGATCGTGGAAAGGCCTCCCAACCGCTGGCTCACCATGCTCCACTGGGGGTCGCCGGGAGTAACCTGCCGCAATTGGAACTGGGCAATGATGTTGGCGGCCACCACAGGCGAGTAATCCGCCACCACGTAACCGCCCCGGGAAGACAAGGAAGCCTGCGTCCGCCGGGGTGTGATATTAATGCCCGCTTGCGCCAAGTGATGTATCAAATCCGAGGGCAAACCGTTGCCGCGTCCGCAACCGACGAGGATCAACACCAGCACCAGAGCCATAACATGTGACACCCGGCGCATCATATTATGCCCATCGTATCCGGCGAGTCGGCCCTACCGGCTCCGGTCGGCTGAATGCGGTGTCAGGCCGAAAACGCATTCTTGTAAGGTATCAACTGAACTCTCGTGGATACGGCGTGCAACGCGATCAGGTGAAGTATCTCGCTGACCGTGGTGCAGCAGTCCGGCAAAATGGAACACTCATACTTTTCCGCAGACTTTGAGATGGCGGTATGAGTCACGCAGTTTTGTGTCATCATACCGCAAACGAGAAGCTTACCAACCTCCCTCTCGGACAGTATCTGCTCCAGGTTCGTCTGCACAAAGCTGTCGGCATACGCCTTGACGACGATCGGAGCATCCGGCGCCGCGGCCAGGACGTCGGAATGGATTTCTGCTCCCTGTGTGCCCTTGTTGAAGAATGGGGCAAGTCCCATGGCAGGGTCGGCGATGTGCTGGATGTGAATCACCGGCACGCCTCCCGCCTTGGCCAAACCAATGGCCTCTTTGATGTTGGCGAGCACGCGGTCCGTATTCCATAGCGGAAAAAGCCCGCCGGGAAAATAGTCGTTTTGCAGGTCAATCAGCAAAAGGGCTGTATTCATAAAAACTATTGGGAGGACCAAAGCTTAAAGTCCACTGCATCATCCCGGAGAGAAAGCGAAAAGGCAAGCCGCAGCGGCATAGGCGCGCGGACCGCGCTGGATGGATCGGCTCCGCTTCCGCGCGCTGCAACCATTGCCGCTTTCGCTTTTCCAAAACCCGTGCTCTATTGCCGGCATGAACTCGTCCGGCATCACCACTCTCTTTCTCGACATCGGCGGCGTGCTCCTGACCAACGGGTGGGACACGGCGCTGCGCAAGCAGACCGCGGAGCATTTCAACGTGGACTACACGGAATTGGACCACCGCCACCGCGTCACCTACGACACCTACGAGGAGGGGAAAATGTCGCTCGAGACCTACCTGCGCCAGATCATTTTTTTCGAGCCCCGGAGCTTCACCACCGCAGATGTGCAAAACTACATCCTCGAACAGGCGGAACCCTATCAGGACACAATCGACCTCGTGCAGCGGCTGAAAGCGGTTTACGGGCTGAAAATCGCGGTCGTCAGCAACGAGGGCCGCGAGATCGCCGAGGACCGGATCGCGAGGTTCCACCTCAAGGACTTTGTCGATTTTTTCATCGTCTCCGCGTTCGTGCATTTCCGGAAACCCGACCTCGACATCTACCGGCTGGCGCTGGATGTCGCCCATGTCCAGCCGGAGCAGGTCGCCTACATCGAGGACCGCCCGCTTCTCTGCGAGGTGGCGGCCGAACTCGGGATCCACAGCGTTCTGAACCGGAGCGCCGCCGAGACCCGCGAAATCCTCGCCGGCCTCGGCCTCGCGCTTTAATTCTTTTTGTTCATCGCGGCGGTGAACCAATCGACCTGCTGCGGCTGGCTTTGGCCATGCCTCTGCACGTCGCGGGAATTGCCTTCGTTGCGGCGTTCGCCGGGCTTGATCCGGACGAGATCGACTTTGGTTTTCATCGAGAGGGCGATCCGCTTGCGGGCGAGGTCCACCTCCTGGACCGTGACCTGCACCCGCTGGCCGACTTTCACGACCTCCGAAGGGTTTTTGACAAACTGATCCGAGAGCTGGCTGATGTGGACGAGCCCGTCCTGGTGGACGCCGATGTCCACGAACGCCCCGAACGCCGTCACGTTGGTCACGATGCCGGGAAGCTTCATCCCCGGCTCCAACTGCTCCATTTTTTCGACTCCCTCGGCAAACTGGAAGACCTCGAATTTCTGGCGCGGATCACGTCCGGGCTTCGCGAGTTCCTGAAGGATGTCAGTGAGCGTCGGGAGCCCGACCTCCTCGGTCACATATTTCTTGGGAACGATTTTGTTCCGCAGCGCGCCGTCGCGAAGCAGATCCGTCACGCCGCAGCCGAGATCCTGCGCGATGGTGTCAAGGAGCGGATAGCGCTCCGGGTGGACCGAGCTGGCGTCGAGGGGATTTGATCCGTCGCGGATGCGGAGAAACCCGGCGGCCTGCTCGAAGGCTTTGGGCCCGAGGCCCGCGACTTTGAGAAGCTCCTTGCGGGATGAGAACGGACCGTTTTTGTCACGGTGTTCGACAATGCTCGCCGCCGTGCGTGAATTGAGCCCGGACACATAGCCGAGGAGATGCTTGCTGGCGGTGTTCAGCTCGACTCCCACGCTGTTCACGCACGAAACCACCGTGTCGTCCAACGAGCGCCGCAGCGCGTTCTGATCCACGTCGTGCTGGTATTGGCCGACGCCGATGGATTTCGGGTCGAGCTTGACCAGCTCGGCCAGCGGATCCATCAGCCGGCGGCCGATCGACACCGCGCCGCGGACGGTCAGGTCGAGGTCCGGAAATTCCTCGCGCGCCACTTCGGACGCCGAGTAAATCGAGGCGCCGGACTCGTTGACTACGACGACAGGGATCGCGCCCGGCAGCTTGCATTTGTTGACGAAGGCCTCGGTCTCGCGGGAGGCGGTCCCATTGCCGATCGCGATCGCTTCGATCTGGTATTTCTTGGTGACCGAATGCAGGAACTCCGCAGCTTCGAGCTGCTCGCGGGTACTCTTCTCCGGGTAGATCACATCGTGGTAGAGAAGCTTCCCCTGCCGGTTCAAAACCGCGATCTTGCAGCCGGTGCGGAATCCGGGGTCGATCGCCATCATGTTCTTTTGACCCAGCGGGGAGGCGAGGAGCAGCTCGCGCAGGTTCTCGGCAAAGACCCGGATCGCTTCCTCGTCGGCTTTCTTTTTGAAAAACATCCGGGCTTCGGCCTCCATCGCAAACCCGAGCAGGCGCTTGTAGCAATCCTCGGCCGCGAGCCGGACCTGCTGCGACGCGGGCGATTTACTGGCGACGAACTGCGAGTCCAAGATCGCGACCGCCTCGTCTTCCGGCGGAGTGAGCCGCGAATACAGGAACCCCTCGGACTCGCCCCGACGGATCGCGAGGATCCGGTGGGAGGGAGAGTTGGCTGCCGGTTCGCTCCAATCAAAGTAGTCCTTGAACTTTGCGCCTTCCTCCTCTTTTCCAAAGGCCACCTTCGATTTGATGACGCCCTTCGCAAGATAAAGCGCACGGAGTTTCGCGCGCGCCGCGGCATCGTCGTTGATCCTTTCTGCAAGAATATCGCGGGCGCCGGCGAGGGCGGCCGCAGCATCTGGGACTTCCTTTTTCGCGTCCACAAATGCCGCCGCCTCCGCTTCGGGGTCGGTGGAAGCGTGCTGCGCCCAGAGGATCTCCGCGAGCGGTTCGAGGCCGCGTTCTTTGGCGATCGTCGCCTTCGTGCGCTTCTTCGGTCGGAACGGCAAATAAATATCCTCGAGCGCGGTCAATGTCTCGACCGTGCCGATTTTGGCTTTGAGTTCCTCGGTGAGGAGCTTGCGCTCTTCGAGGGACGAGAGGATCGCCTCGCGACGCTTGTCGAGTTCGCCGAGTTGTTCGAGCCGGTCCCGGATCGCGGTGATCTGGACTTCATCGAGCTCGCCGGTCCGCTCTTTGCGGTAACGAGCGATGAACGGCACGGTTCCGCCCTCTTCGAGCAGGACGGCGGTGGCCGCGACCTGGCGCGGCTGGAGGTTCAGTTCCTTGGTGATTTTGACGATGTGGTGCTCGATCATTTTGATGGAAAAAGGTGCGACATGATGCGCGACGCTGCGGCGGAGTCAATCCGCCAAAAGGACCGAAAAACGGCCTGCTGCGACAAGGGCGATCCGCGGTTTCAGAATCCTTGGATTTTCCGGGAAATCGTATAAACGAGACCCATCTGCGGGATGAACGAGACCTACCATTGCAAATACTGCCTCGCGGCGATCGGCCTCGCGGATGTCAACGTCGCCACGGATATCGCTCTTTGCCGGAGCTGCGGGAAGACGATGGCATTTTCGGAGATCGCTTCGCTGGCAAGCATCCCCCCCGCCGATTTGCGGAATCCGCCGAAGGGGGTGCGGATCGACGACGAGTTTTCCGGAGCGAGAACCGTGACCTACAGGAAAATCAGCCCGGTTGTGTGGTTTCTGCTTCCCTTCACGGCGCTTTGGTCCGGGATGTCGATGTATGGGATTTATGGCAAGCAGCTCCAGCGCGGCGTGTTCAACCTTCACGACAGCCTTTTTGGTCTTCCGTTCCTAATCGGCACGGTGGTTCTGGTTTCCGTCATTTTTTTCATTCTTTTCGGGAGCTGGCGGATCCGTTTTGCCCCCGACGTCTGCGAGGTCTCCGTGGGAGTCGGACCATTCCGATGGACCCGCAGACAGGCCTATGATCGGACATCGCGCGTGAGCCTTCAAATGTCCAACGTCCGGGTCAATAATGTTCCGCAGGAAGTGATTTGCCTCGAAACCGGCGACCGGTCGCTGAAATTCGGCTCGGTAATCCAAAAGGATGCGAAGGACTACCTCGCCGCGGTTGTCCGGCAGACGGTGGCTGGAATTTAGGGCGGTCGCAGGCGCGGCTTGCTGTCCGGTGCGGATTGACGCGATGCGCCCGATGCATGTATTCCAAGGGGATGTCTGATGCCGCGCAACGTCCGCCCTGGGTTCCTGAGGAGGGAGGCGAAGGCTTTACGACATCGGTGATGCCGGGCATCTCCCAGCCGCGACGGAGCTCGCCGGACGTTGCTCGCGCGCGCCGCTCGCCTGGAGCCGACGAGTTGGTCGCGGGGATTTTTGCCGGCGAGTTGGCGCTCGTGTCGCGCGCGATCACGCTCGTCGAGAGCAACGCCCCCGCCCACCGGCCGCTGGCGCGCGAGATTCTGCGTCGGATCGGCGAGCGCCCGGGATTCGCCCACCGCGTCGGGATTTCCGGAGTCCCAGGAGCGGGGAAAAGCACGCTTATCGAGGCGCTGGGCAATCATCTTTGCGACACCGGGCGCAAGGTCGCGGTGCTGGCAGTGGACCCGAGCAGCTCGCTTACGCGGGGAAGCATCCTCGGGGACAAAACCCGCATGGAAACCCTCTCGCGCCGCGACGAGTGCTTCATCCGTCCCTCCCCTTCCGGCGGAGCGCTCGGCGGCGTGACGCGCAAAACTCGCGAAACGATCGCTGTCTGCGAGGCGGCGGGCTTCGACGTCGTCCTCATCGAAACCGTGGGTGTCGGGCAGAGCGAAATCGCCGTCCGCGCGATGGTCGATTGCTTCGTGCTCGTCCTCATCGCAGGGGCCGGAGACGAGCTCCAGGGGATGAAAAAAGGGATTTTTGAAATTGCGGACATCCTCCTCGTGAACAAGGCCGACGGCGAAAACAAGATTCGCGCCGAGGCGACGCGGCTGGAGTTCGAGCGCGTGATGCATTTCTTGAGTCCGGCCACCGAGGGCTGGAAGCCGCCGGTGCTCGCCGCCTCGTCGGTCGAGCGCACCGGGATCGCGGAAACCTGGCGGGCCGTCGAAAAATATTTCACGCATGTCGAGGCGGACGGGGATTTCGATCTCCGCCGCCGCGAGCAGGCGATCGCGTGGTGGCAGGCGCTCGTCGAGCAGGAATTGCGCGTCCGCTTTTTGAGCGCCCCGAATGTCGCCGCACTCTCCTCCCGGCTCGAGCAGGAGATCCTGGCTGGGAAGCTCGCCCCTTCGCTCGCCGCCGAGGAACTGCTCGAAGGGGCCGGCCTTCATCCTTTATGACAAAACACGCAACAACCCTCATGGCCGCCCTTCTCTCCGGGCTAGTCGGTGCCGGAGCCGGATATTTCCTCGGACGGTCGTCGGTGCCTGCTATGGCTTCGCAATTCCCCGCTCCCGTGGAGGCACAGACGCAAGTTGTTGCCACCGGGCAGGAAGCCGTCGCCGGCGCGCCGGTTCAGAACCTGGATCCCAAGAAGCCCGAGAAACGCGAGCCGTTCACGGCCGCTACGCTCAGCGCCGAGCTGGCCAGCTTGGAATCCGGCGGATTTTCCGGCACGAACTCCATGCGAAAATATGCCGATCTGCAGGAGAGGCTGAAGTCCTCGAACCTTCCGGCGCTTGCTGCGGAGATGTGCTCCGGAAATTTGGCCCCGAACCGGCAGACCGGACTTTACATGGTTCTCACCGCCTTTGCGGAAGCCGACCAGCAGGCGGCCTGGACTCTCGCAACTGGCATCAAGCAGCCGGGGATGCGCCAGAGCGCGGTCATGGCGGTCATTAACGGAATCGCGGGGAAAGATCCGGCACGGGCCGTCGCCCTCGCGGATTCCTTGACCGAGCCTCAACTCAAAATGCAGATCCGCTCGATGGCGATCTCCAGCCTCGCCCAGAAAGACCCCCAGCGCGCGCTCGCGCTTGTCACCGCATCCCCCGGCAACCGCGACGGGGATCCCTCGCTTTTTATGATTTTTGGTCAGTGGGCGCAAAAAGATCCCGAAGCGGCAAAAGCCGCCGTCTCGCGCCTGAGCGGACGCCAGGCGGAACAAGCCCGCCAGGCGCTCGTCTCGACGTTGGCGCAGCGGGATCCCCCGGCGGCTTGGGCGTATGCCTCCACGCTCCCGGCCTCCGGCCCGGGAAATCCCTACGGTGATCCGCGCGTGCAGGTCATCCAAAACTGGGCGCAGAGCGATCCTCAGGCCGCCCTCAAGGCCGCCCTCACGATCGGCGAGAGCTCTCAACGGGGCCAAGCCATCGCTTCGGCGGTCAACGCTTGGGCGGGAACCGATTTTCCAGCGGCATTGAATTATGCTATCACGGTCGATGACCCGGGCATCCGGGGAAACATTCTGCAGAACCTGAGCCAGAATCCGAACGCCGACCGCAAGATCCTCCTCCAAGCGGTGCTGGAACACGTGCCTCCCGGCGACTCGTTCCAGCAGGCTGTCTCGGGCGTCTTCTCCAGTTGGGCGAGAGAGAACCCCGCCGCAGCCGCTGCGGCCGCCATGCAACTGCCCGCCGGGCGGACGTTTTCCAATGTGGCCAGCCAGATCGCCTCGCAGTGGATGGCCTCCACGACAAACAAGCAGGAGGTCTTCGACTGGGTCCGCAATCTCCCGGCCGGCGAGGCCCGCGCAAACAGCATGAGATCGATCTTTTCAACATGGAGCAACGATAACCCGCAGGCCGCCGCGCAAGCGCTTTCCAACCTCACGACCGAGGACCGCAAGAGCGCGGTGCAGTCTGTCGCCTCCGGATGGGGCCGGATCTCGCCCGACGCGGCGCTCAAGTGGTCGGCGTCGCTCACCGATCCATCCGAGCGAACCGACGCTGTCCGGTCGATCGTTTCCCAATGGGCAAGCGGCGCGCCCGCAGCCGCAGCAAAATACGTGGCCGCCATGCCGGAGTCCGAACGGGCCGGTCCCATGGAGACGGTCATCAACAGCTGGGCATCCAAGGATTCCGAGTCGGCTGCCGCGTGGCTTGACAAGCAGCCTGCGGGCCCGTCCAAGGACGGCGCACTCCGCTCGCTCTCCAGAAAAATTGCGCAGGAAGATCCCGAAGCCGCGCTCACTTGGGTCGCAGGAATCTCGGACCCGAAACAACGCGCTCAGCAAACCGAAAACATCGCACGCGACTGGATCCGCCAGGATCCGGCCACTGCAAAAGCATGGATTTCGACATCGAAACTCCCCGAAGATATCCGCAACAAGCTGCTCAAATGACCGTCGCCAAACGTCGCGGGAAATGTTTCCTGTGGATCACGGTTCCGCGAAGCCAGCTGATGGGCGGGCCCCGTCCCCTTTGATGAACGCAACAAAAACTCTCACAGCTATTGCATGCCTTGCGCTGGGTGCCATGGGTGGCTTTGGTATCGGCCGGATCACTGCACCAAGCACTGCAGGTCCTTCGGCGAAAGCATCGGACAATACGGTTGCTTCCACGGCGGGTGGCCCGCTCTCGCCAGAGATCCCAACCGGGCCCACACAGACTTTGACCCCCTCCCAAGCCGGCTCTCCCAAGGCAATCACCGCCTCCGAATTGCAAAGCGTTCTCGCTGCCATGGAAAACACCGGACCTCGCGGGATGGGCGACCTCCGCAAAATGGCCGACCTTCAGGACCGCTTGAAAGTCTCCGACATCGGGTCGATCGCCGCCGCCATGTGCGCGTCCCCGGTCGCCCCGAATCAGATGTCGGGATTTTTTCTCGTGATGTCCACCTATGCGGAAAAAGACCCGCAGGCCGCATGGAATCTTGCCATGGGAACCAAAGGCACAACGCGCCAGAGCGCTCTCTCGGTCATCATCTCCGCGATGGCATCCAAGGATCCGTCTCGCGCCATGGCCCTGGCCGACAGCATCGAAGATGCCCAGCTCAAACGCCAGCTACGCGCCTCGGCGATCATGAACATTGCCCAGAAGGACCCGCAGAAAGCTCTCGGCCTGGCTTTAAACGGCAAAGGGGGTGACCAACTGGATTTCTCCGTTTCCATGATTTTTGCTAATTGGGCGCGGAAGGATGTCGAGGGGGCCAAGGCCGCCATCAGCCGCCTCTCCGGGCGCCAGGCCGACATGGCCCGGCAGTCTCTCTTCTCGGCGCTCGCCCAGCAGGATCCGAAGTCGGCATGGGAATACGCCCTCACGATGCCGCCTGCGGGCGAAACGTATCAGGACGCGCGGATCCAGGTGATCCAGCAATGGGCGCAAACCGACCCCCAGGCAGCGCTCAAAGCGGCGCTCACGATTTCCGATACCATGCTGAAGGGGCCGGCGATGAACTCGGCGATCAACTCGTGGGCGCGGAGCGATTTCGGCGCCGCCCTGAAATACGTGGTCTCGCTGGAGGATTCGACCCTGCGCGCAGACCTGCTCCAGAACCTCAGCGGCAACTCCCAAGGCAATCGCAAAGAGATTCTGAACGCCGTGCTCGACCACATGCCCCCGGGCGACAATTTCCGGAACGCGGTCTCCAACCTTTTTTCCCAATGGGCGCACGAAAACCCCAAAGAGGCCGCCGCCGCCATCTCGCAGCTTCCGGCGGGCAGCGTTTTCTCAAATGCGGCCAGCAACATTGCCTCCCAGTGGGTGCGCGCGTCCGCCAACAAGCAGGAGATTTTTGACTGGGTGCAGACGCTTCCCGCCGGGGACGCCAGAAACAACAGCCTGTCTTCTGTCTTTGGCGAATGGAGCAACTCCGACCCTCAGGCCGCGCTCAAAGCCCTCGCCTCTCTCGCTCCGGACGACAAACAATCCGCGACCAGAGCCTTGGTTTCCGGATGGAGCCGCAAGTCGCCGGAAGCCGCGCTCCAATGGGCCTCCACGATGACGGACGCGGGAGAACGCAGCTCGGCCGTGCAGACGGCGGTCTCGCAATGGGCAAGCACCGCGCCGGATTCCGCCGCCCGGTATGTAGAACGCCTTCCGGAGGCGGACCGCGCGGGAGCGATGCAGGCGGTTGTGAACAGCTGGGCTTCCAAAGACACTGAAGCCGCCGCCGCATGGCTGGACCGGCAGCCGTCCGGTGCCGCGAAGGATCAGGCGCTGGTCCCGCTTGCCAGGAGAATCGCGCAGGAGGATCCCGAAGCGGCACTCACATGGGTCGCCGGAATCTCGGACACCAACCAGCGCCTCCAACAAACCGAAAATATCGCCCGCGACTGGATCCGCCAGGACCCTGCCACGGCCAAAGCCTGGATCTCGACATCGAAACTCCCCGAAGATATGAGAAACAAACTGCTCAAATGACCATCGACGAACGACTGGAAAAATTCCTTAAACGCGAACCGCAGCTTGCCGAAGCCGCATTCATTGCCAAGGACGCGCGGATCATGGGCGATGTCCGCCTCGCCAAAGATTCGAGCGTCTTCTACGGATGCGTCCTGCGCGGCGACATCGAATCGATCATCATCGGCGAAGGCTCGAACGTGCAGGACGGCTCAATCATCCACCTCGCCGATGATCTCCCGGCGATCGTCGGTGCCTATTGCACGATCGGCCACGGGGCGATCGTCCACGCCTGCACGGTGGGCGACGAATGCCTCGTCGGCATGCGTGCCGTCGTCCTCGATGGGGCCGTGATCGGCGACCAGTGCCTCATCGCCGCCGGAACCGTCGTCACCCCGCGCACGAAAATCCCCGCAGGCTCGATGGTCATGGGAACACCCGGAAAAGTTGTCCGCCAGCTCGGGCCCGAGGAACGAGCCGGGCTTCGTGCCTGGGCGGAGAAATACATCCGCGTCGCCCGCGCCCACGCTGCCATGCAGGGAGAAATTACGCTCCCCGCGCCCGCGGGCCAAGGGTAGCGGTCCTTCCAGCAGAGTAGCCCGGCACCAGCCACGACCGGATTCGGGGGCAATGGATCACGCACCCAGCCATGAAGTTTAGCAGAAAATGTGGCCGCGGCTCTCCACTGCCGTGCCCGTGCTGTTCCCGGACGGAAGATTTACGTAAAGTCACCTTTTTCGTTTTGCAGCGCCGCTCCTCGGGCTATGGTCCTCCCGTCATGAAGAATGGTTCCCCGACCGGAAGACCTCACGCCCGCGACGGATTCACGATTGTTGAACTTTTGGTTGTCGTCGCGATCATCGGCATCCTCACTGCGATCTTGATCCCTGCCGTGGGGCGGATGCGAAATGCGGCGCTGACCACCGCCTCGGTCAACAACCTGCGGCAGATCCACATGATGTTCACGACCTACCTGACCGATAACAACAACTACTTCCCATCGGCTCTCGGGGGATCGCGGAGCAGTCCCGGCGCGAGTTACACCTGGCGGCGCACCATTTGGGAAAGCGCCCGCGGAGCGTTTCCCAGCGATTCGAGCCAGGCGACGAACCAGATGGCCAACTCCGACTACGCAAAAGTCATGTGGTGCCCGCTGATGGTCAAGAAATACGGCCAGGAGCAGCATCCTTGGGGACGCGGAAGCTACGCCATCAACTACTTCTTCATCGATTCCAACTGGCGCTTGGGGGACGATTACCGGCACCTGAACCGGGACGACGTCAAGGGGAAGCTGGAGCCGCTGATCATGGCGGGCACCGTCCTCAAAGGCTCCCCGAAATTCGGCACGTGGGAGGCTATCCAGTCTTCCCAATACCCCTACGACACGGATTGGATGAACCTCAGCTACGAATACGGGTCCGCCGCCAACTCCGCCATCGGCATCTTTCTCGACGGGCACACCGAGATCATCCCCAAAGCCGACGGCGTCAAACTCCACTCCCTCCTGAGCAACTTCAACAACTTCGAGTGATTTTCCCTGCGAGAAGACCTGACATGAAGACCAACTCGAAGCCGGCAAGCACCGAATTGCCTCTCCTCAGCGGCTGGACACCGCCCGAATAACCGCGCCCGTTTTTTTCCCCGGAAAGTAAATTTTCCCTTGCGTGATCTCCGCCATGTGTTCAGAGTGTATAGACCAGTATGGAATGTATAGTAATGTAGTCCCTTGGCCCCTTCGTCATCCCGCAACCCAACAGCAAACCTCACCATGAAATCCCCAAACCTCCTCAAAACCTCCCTCTTCGCGGGCGCTCTTGCTCTGGCGCTGGGCCTCGCAACGACGGCCACCGCAGCCACCCAGTCATGGAATCCCGCGGGAGCCGGCGGCGGCTCGGGGGCATGGAATGCGAGCAACTGGGACTCTGCGGCCGCTTGGATTTCTGGGAACACCGCGATCTTTGGCGGAACGGCAGGGGCCGTTGACTTAAGTGCGACGATTCAGACGGCTGGCGGACTCACCTTCAATGCGGGTGCTTATACACTTTCCAATGGCACGCTGGCCCTCAACGGCGCGCCCACCACGATCACCACAACCAGCGGGACTACCACGTTTGCATCTAGCCTCTTCCTCACTGGCGCGGGAGGGATTCAGATCACGAAAACGGGATCTGGCACTCTGGCGCTGAGCGCCAACAACAGCGGCTTGGGCACTGGAGCCAGTCCGGCAGTTTGGACGATTACTGGCGGGACGCTTTCGTCCGGAGTGTATGACAGTGCGCTTTCCATAGCCGCAGGCACCTGCCTTGGTGCCGTGCCGACTTCGGGGACCGTCCAAGTGATTTTGGACGCAGGCACCCTGATCGCCGCAAATAATGTGGCTTCGAATCGCTGGATCCAAGTAAATGCAGCCGGCGGCACCCTGCAGATTAATGTGAACCAAACTGTGGATGGTAAAATCTTCAACAACGCCGACGCCAGTCACACCCTGTATGCGGGGGCGGGTTCTGGGTTCGCGGGCTCGCTTACGGGCGTCATCAGTGGCATTGGAAGTCTCACCAAGATTGACGCCGGCACCCTGACCCTCACCGGCAACAACACCTACACGGGGCTAACCAGCATCACAGCCGGCAAACTGAACGTGGGTAGCGCGCTCGCACTTGGCGGCGGCGGGAACATTACTTTCAGCGGCGGCTCGCTGCAATACAGCGCCAGCAATACGGTGGATTACTCCCCTAAAATCGTCAACAGCACCAGCGCGATCTCCATCGACACCAACAGCCAAAACGTTATCTTTGCCTCCACGATTGGTGCCACGAACACCGGCGGCCTAACCAAGAGCGGCGCGGGCACGCTGACCCTCTCCGGCAACAACAGCTACACCGGCGGCACCACGATCTCGGCCGGCACCATTGCGGTTGGGAATAACGGCGCCCTCGGCACGGGAAGCCTCACGATCAATGATGGAGGCACTCTTGCCAACAACGACACGGCTGCCCATACGCTGACCAATTCCGTCACAACGGTGAGCGGAACAACCAACGGGGTGACTTTTACGGGCAGCCAGGATCTGACCTTGAGCAATGGCTTAAATTCCTCGAGTGCGGCGGTCAAACTCACAAAGACCGGATCGAGCACGCTAACCCTCACTGGTGCCAGTAACGTCACAGGCTTTCAATTGGGTGGCACCAGCGCGGCAACCGCTGCGGTATGGACGGTCTCAGGTGGCACGCTCAATTCCGCGACCGGCGTGTATAGCAGCATCCTGAACGCGGGAACTGTGGGTGGTCAGGCTCTGGGAAACAATCCGGGTTTTACAAACAACGGGGCTCAAATCATTCTCGATCAGGGCACCTTGAATACTGCAGCCCAATTTAACGCCGGCCGGACTTTGCAGGTGAACGCCGCCGGCGGTACACTGGAAAACGCCTTGGGCGGCGGGACCACGAACTGGCAAGCACAAATCCTTAACAACGCCGACAGCAGCCATACCTTTTATCTTTATGCGCCAAATGCGATGGGCATCTCCGGCGTCATCAGCGGAGCCGGAAGCCTGACGAAAATGGGCAGCACCACGCTGACCCTCACCGGCGGCAACACCTACACCGGCGCGACCATCCTGAACGAAGGCACGCTAACTGTCGGCACGGGAGGAACCCTCGGAGCGAGCACGGCTGCGCTTTCGGTGAACAACACCAATAGCGCCGCCGCCGGGAATGCAGCCATCCTGAACCTCGCCGCCGCCGCGGATACCACCACGGGCTCGTTGAGCGGCACCATTGCCACCCCGACCAGCGGCACGAACACCGCCACCATCAACACCCAGACAACCCGGAACTTCACCGTTAACCAGACCGTCTCTGGCACCTATGCTGGCGTGATCGCCGGCGCCGGCACGCTTACAAAAACTGGAGCCGCCACGCTCACGCTCTCGGGAGCCAACACCTACAGCGGCACGACGACGGTGAGCGTGGGCACGCTCCTGGTCAGTAACACGAGCGGTTCCGGCACTGGCACCGGGAGCGTCAGCGTCGCCAGCGGCGCAATCTTGGGCGGCACGGGCACGATCACACCCGGCACCGGAAATTCCATTAGCGTGAGCGGGCAGATTGCTCCGGGAGCTGTCGGCTCGATCGGGACGTTGACAATCAACAGCGGCTCAACAACCGCCACGGCGGTTGCGACATTCGCAAGCGGAGCCACCTTCGCCTTCGACCTCAACACGACGAGCTCACTATCGGACCAGGTGTCTCTCATCAACGGCGCGGCCGGAGACTTCCAGTTCAACAGCAACAACATCGCTTTCACGGTCAGCGGCACACTGGCATCCGGTCAAACCTACACGCTCTTCACCGCCGGTGTGGCAAGTGCCTACGGCGGGCTGACATTCACCGGAAGCAAGGTCACTGCCGGCCTGACAATCTCTGGTTTGGGCGGGGCGTTTGATACCAACAGCTACATCGAGAAGGTCAGCAACAACCTCGTCCTGCAAGTCGTCCCCGAGCCCGCCACCTGGGGGCTTCTGGCGTTCAGCCTGACGACAGTGTTGGTCCTCCGCCGCCGCAGGAACTGAGCGGCATTTTTTTGTTCGGGGTAATCCCACGCAGGAGGACAAAAGTGTCACCAGGCAAGCAGGAGCGACAGGCGGCTTAACAAGCATGCCTACCTATGATCGAAAGAACCGCTAATTTACTAGCCTCCCCTTATCGAAAGACATTGTTTGTCGCTATTGCCCTGTTTGTTGCACTGGCTGCTGTCCGGTCGTTTGCAGATAGCCCCACTGCCCAAGAACCAAAATACAAAATGGAAGAGAACATCCTTTATCGGGAGGGGATGGATTTGACGGATGCGATGCGGGAGTCGTGCCGGCTGGACGTTTACTATCCGGAGCACACGACCGGCTTTGCCACAGTGGTCTGGTTGCACGCGGGCGGGCTCAAAGAGGGGAAGCGCTATGTCCCGGGCGAATTGATGAAAAAGGGAATCGCCGTGGTTTCTGTCGATTACCGGCTGAGCCCCGCCGCGAAATCTCCTGAGTATATCAAGGACGCTGCGGCTGCGGTCGCCTGGGTTTTCAAAAACATCGAACGGTTCGGCGGGTCCGAAAACAAAATCTTCGTCGCGGGGGCGTCGGCCGGCGGCTATTTGGCCTGCATGGTCGGACTGGATCGCCGCTGGCTGTCGGTCCATGACATCGACGCCAATCGTATCGCCGGCCTGGTTTCCATCAGCGGCCAGGCCATCACCCATTTTACGATCCGGGAGGAGCGCGGCCTCAAAGGCACTCAGCCGGTCGTTGACGATCTCGCCCCGCTGTTCCATGTCCGGGCGGATGGGCCGCCGCTGCTGATTGTCACGGGCGATCGCGATCTCGAGTTGTTGGGCCGCTATGAAGAAAACGCGTATTTCTGGCGCATGATGAAAATTGCCGGCCACAACAAGACCGAGCTGACGGAATTGAAGGGATTGGACCACGCGGGAGTGGAGGCTGCCGCGCATCCGCTGCTGCTGAAGTTTGTTCGAGCGGCAACGCCGTAAGAACTGCCCCCGCCATCAACTCCTCCCTCGGCGTCTTTCTCGACCGGCACACCGGGACCACCCCAGAAGCCGACGGCTTCAAACCCCGCTTCCTCCTGAGGAACGTAAGCGGGCTTTATAGCACAGGTCGGTAGAACCGCGGGATATTTTGCGTAAGCGTCAGAACGGAGTTTTCTGACGTTTCCAACGCCTACGCTGCGACGGTGTATTGTTTCTTGGAAGCGGCGTGAGCCTTGGCCCAGTTCTCGGGGGTGAGTTCAGAAAGTGCTTTGCTAAAGC
>Ga0194053_10000157_pt1 | contig 52429 bp, 60 predicted proteins | sample SepL228m_MetaG_FD_161684 | JGI IMG/M metagenome (GOLD analysis project Ga0194053, IMG submission 161684) | Anoxic zone freshwater microbial communities from boreal shield lake in IISD Experimental Lakes Area, Ontario, Canada - Sep2016-L227-8m | ecosystem: Environmental > Aquatic > Freshwater >...
CCCCCCCAGACAAAGAGGCTTGTCGCATTGGGTAATCTGGTAATTCTTTGGCATGTCCGGGTAGAAGTAGTTCTTCCGGTCAAATTTACTGAAGGAATTAATGCGGCACCCAAGCATCAACCCGGAAATAACTGTCCAGCGAATCGCCTCACGGTTCATGACCGGCAGGCTCCCGGGGTAGCCCATGCAAACAGGACAAACATGCGTATTGGGCGAAGCCCCGAAATCCGTACTACAGGCACAAAACATTTTGGACTTCGTCTTGAGCTGGACATGCACTTCCAGCCCGATGGTTACCCGGAAAGTCGTCATAATTGCACCTGTGATCCTGCATTCTCTGTAGCGATGCCCGAACGCTGAGCTCGCCAATGTGTCGCCTGCTCAAAAGCAAATCCCGTTCGCAAAATGGCCTCCTCGCCCAACGCAGGACCCATCACCTGAAGCCCGACAGGAAGCTTCCCGGATGCCATGCCACAAGGAACAGACAGCCCGCAAATCCCCGCCAAATTGACGGGGACAGTGAAGACATCTCCAAGATACATCTGGAGAGGATCAGCACAATTCTCGCCAATCCGATATGCCGGAGTCGGGGCCACTGGCGAGAGGATCACCGAACAGTGTTTGAAGGCCTCCTCAAAATCACGCCGAATCAGGGTCCGAACCTTCTGGGCGCGCAGGTAGAATGCATCATAGTAGCCGCTACTTAAGACATAGGTCCCCAGAATTATCCGCCGTTTGACCTCAGGACCGAATCCTTCCGCCCGGGTCTTCTTATAAAGATCCAGAGGATCTAAAGCCCCCGCTGCCCGATACCCGTAGCGCACACCATCAAAGCGGGACAAATTAGCCGAAGCTTCGGCCGGAGCAATAATATAGTAGGTATCCACGGCCACTCGCGTATGCGGCAGGGACACTTCAACCACCTTGGCCCCCAATTGGCGGCACACCTCAATGGCCTCCTGAACACACCGTTCAACTTCAGGGTCCAACCCACCCACAAAGTATTCCTTGGGCAGCCCGACCGTTACCCCTCTCAAATCCTTCGTCAACGAAGCTTGATAGTCCGGAACGGACACAGACAATGTCGTGGAATCCGCTGCATCAACGCCCGCCATAATCTGCAACAATAAAGCCGTATCACGCACATCTTTTGTCATCGGCCCGATCTGATCAAGTGATGAGGCGTAAGCAGTGAGTCCATAGCGGGAAATCCGTCCATAGGTCGGTTTCAACCCGACACACCCGCAAAACGACGCCGGCTGCCGAACCGAACCGCCCGTATCGGACCCTAGCGCCGCCACACACTCGTTTGCCGCAACCACGGCCGCAGAACCACCGCTTGAACCACCGGGGACACACTCCAAATTCCAGGGATTACGCGTGATGCCATAGGCCGAGTTTTCCGTGGTTGACCCCATGGCAAACTCATCCATATTGGTACGTCCGACAAAAACCGCCCCTTCAGCTCGAAGCCTGGCAATGGCAGTGGCATCATACGGCGACACGTATCCCTTTAGAATTTTGGATCCACAGGTACAGGGTTGACCTTTGACATTCAGAACATCTTTTACGGCGATGGGCACGCCAAGAAGGCGTCCCTTCACACCATTCCCACGGGCAACATCAGCCGCACGGGCTTGCTCCAGGGCATCCGACTCATCAAGCGTCAGATAGCCATGAATCCGGTCATCTGTCCGATGAATGGCATCCAGCACCGAGCGAACCACATCCACAGAACAGCATTCACCGCGATTTAGGTGCTCTAAAATTTCATGAATGGTAAGGGTATTCAGCATGATAATTACTCCACAATGGTTGGCACCATCACCAGACCGGCAGACTGCTCGGGTGCGTTGTTCAGAATCACGTCCCGGTCCAACCCCGGTTGCACGACATCTTCCCGAAATACATTCTGGATGGGGGTTGCATGTGCCATCGGCTCAACGTCATCCACCTCCAAGCTCCGTATCTGGTTAAAATGATCAACAATATGATCCAGTTGCGACTGAAATTCGACCACCTCATCGTCCGTCAAATTCAAACGCGCCAGATTGGCTACATACCGGACATCCATTTTCTTGGCTGATTGGGTTTTATCGTCACTCATAAATAATCTTACTCTCCGCCGCCTTTGGCAACTGAAAAAACACATTCTCTGAAACAACAACACCCCTGTCAACTGCCGTCGTACAAGGGCTATTAACGGTTACTCAAATTCTGAACCGTTACGGGAACGGTCAATCCGGCGAACCGTGCACACACTCCCCAACCACCACCGAATTACGAAACTTTGAGAAGCAGCATATTACTGCCGGCACGCAGTGTCAGCCGAATCCGCTCCTGATCCACGGTCACCCCACGCGCGACATTCCGTCGTTGTTCCGTAATGGAGTCGCCGAGAAACACTATACGATCATTCGTTTTTAATAATAACCCGCTCGTCATCGCAAATCATCCTTCCCCGAGGTGAATACCACAGATCACTGCCTTCATAAAAAACCAAGAATATATGATATAATCAAACAGGCCATGCAAGCACGGATCTGAGCATTTTCATCGTTCGCCGGAGCCTGCGGATTCACCGACATCCGGACTGGCCCTTGTAGGGTTACTCCCCATAGTAGAGCTCCAGCCAAAGAAGTAGCATGAAATTGAGATAAATACATAAACAACAAAAAAGGCAGATGACTATGAAGATTAATTTTTTAACGGTTCTTGGAATTGTGGCAGTTGCAGGCATTATGGGTTTCGTCAGTTGCAAACAGAAGACGGCGACACCCGGTCCTGCCGAACGAACTGGTGCGGCTATTGATAGGGCTACGTCTAATACGGTTGAAACGGCCAATGACGCTGCCGAGAAAACCCGCGAGCTCGCAGTAAAAGCGGCGGAGGCAACAAAAGCCGCTGCGCAAAAAGTAGTCGAAAAGACAGGCGAAGGCTTGGAGAAAACCGGAGAAGCCATCGAGAAGACAGGCGAGAATCTGCAAAAATAATGGCTCAGTCGATAGGCGAAGCTGACATTATTCGATAGATTGCATCGCGCCTCCGGGACTCAAAGTGGTAGTGACGTCTCAGCTCTGGCTTACCCAGCAGCGGCGAGACGCCGCTGCCACTTTTTTTCATTAACCTACGCATAGAAACCAATATCCATACGCTTTAGCACCACATCTCGGTCGGAAATTGGAATGACTATTCTGCCGCAGTTTCTTCCGGTACGGGTGGAGCATATTTCTTTACCATACGCTTCAGTGCGGATTTTTGACGGGGGGTCAATGATTTACGCTGTTCATATTGCCTGGACAAGGAGACGTAAAACGTCTTGTCGTCAAACGTCTTGCCTTTCTTCTCAACCGCCTCTTTCCACTCAGTAACCGTCTTGAGCTGGTCCAACAGTGCCGCACATTCCGGATCTTCGACCTGGGGCCCTTGAGCTTCCAGAACCAGCCGCGACTTGATGACCTCAAAATCAGGAATTCGATCGGCATACTTCAACACCATTCGATTTACCACGTTGAGCTGTGCTGGCGAAAGTTCGCGATTCTGGTCAACCCGCCGTTGCAGGGAGTCGATAAACTTTTTCTCATCGAAAGTGCGACCCCGCCGGGCTTTCGGAGGATCAAACTCCATCCCTTTAAGCAACGACATCTTCTCAACCGTCGAGGGCTCCGGCGGCACATCCGGCTTCTCCTCCAGCAACAGGCCCAGTCCGGACTCGGTGATGGTGGCCTCGACTCCAGGAATCTGTTCCCGATAGCGCAGGGCTATCCTTCCTAGCGATTCAAACTGGCGCATCGACAATGGCTTTTCAGCCTTTTCCATCTGCTCGCGAATGGAGTCGGCGAACTTTTTATCACTATAGGTGCGACGTCCCCGCTTCACCTCAGGCCCCCACTCCTTGATGTGCTCCAATACCGCCAGCACCCGCCCCACTTTGGCACTATCCGGCGCTGGCCCCTTGGCGGCCTTCATCCACTCCACGAAGTTGACATAGAAATTACGGAGCATATCCGTCCATTCAACCTTACCGGCCTCAATTTCATCCAACAGCAGTTCCATCCCTGCGGTGAATTTGACCTCAAACAGCTCATTCAGGTATTGAACCAATAACCCATTTACCTGAAGCCCGATGTCCGTGGGCGAAATGGCCTTCTTTTCTTTGGCAATATAACGTCGATCATAAAGCGTACCGAGAATCGAAGCGTAGGTACTTGGACGCCCCACCCCATTCTCTTCGAGTGCCTTGATAAGCGAGGCCTCACTGAATCGGCCCGGCGGCTGGGTCTCTTTACGTTCCTCAAGCCATTTCAGAACTTCCAAGAGTTCGCCACGTTCAACGTTTGGAAGTTGATCAACTTCCGATTCCTCTTCAGCGCCGTCTTCCTTATCAGAAGGATCCTTTTCTTTTACTTTCTTCTGAACTCCACTGACTTTCATGTACCCCGGAAACGCAACTTGTGACGCCGTCGCACGGAAAAGGTAATCAGGCACATCTCCCATCGCACCGGTGGTTTCAACTTCCACGGTCTTCTGTTCGATCCTGGCTGGCGCCATCTGACTGGCCACAAACCGCTGCCAGACCAGGGTGTAAAGCTTGAGTTCATCCGGCGTCAAAATGTGGGACATATTCTTCGGGGTGCGATTCACATCCGTAGGACGGATGGCTTCATGGGCTTCCTGCGCATTCCCGCGACTCTTGAAATAGTTCGGTTTCTCGGGCAGATACTCCTGCCCGTATTCCTGTTCAATGAACGTGCGGCAGGTATTCAGCGCATCCTGGGCGATATTGAATGAGTCCGTACGCATATAGGTAATCAAACCGGTCGGCCCATCACCAAGGTCCATTCCTTCATACAGCTTCTGGGCGATCTTCATGGTGCGACTGGGGGTAAAATCAAATACCCGAGAGCCCGCCTGCTGAAGACTGCTGGTAATGTAGGGGGGGGAAGTGCGTTTTGAGAGTTCACGGCGGATGATATCCTTAACGCGAAGTTGCCGGCCATTAAGTTCGTTTCGCACGGTCTCGGCTTGTTCCGGCGTTTTGACATCCGCCTTGGCACCCTTAATACGGGCTAAACGAAGGGCAAAGGGGTCACGGGGATCAACTTCTTTGCGCACATCGGCGCCAAATAGCCAGAACGGTTCAGGAATAAAGGCTCGAATGGCCATCTCGCGTTCACAAACCAAACGTAACGCCACCGACTGCACCCGCCCCGCGCTCAAGCCTCGGCGAATACGACTCCAGAGGAGTGGACTGACCTTATAACCCACGATTCGGTCCAGAATGCGGCGTGCCTGCTGGGCGTTCACCAGCTTTTCATTGATCTCCGAAGGATTGGCAAAAGCTTCCCGCACGGCACGAGGAGTAATTTCATTATAGGTAACCCGAAAGAACTGGTCATCAGCCACCTTCCCCTTGAGCAAAGCCTTCAGATGCCAGGCAATGGCCTCCCCTTCCCGATCTGGATCGGGTGCCAGATATACGGCATCGCATCCCTCCGCAATATCACAAAGCTCTTTGACGATTTTTTTGCGATCCGGGGTCACCTCATACTGGGGTTTGAAGTTTTTCTCGGGATCCACTCCAAGACTTTTGACAGGGAGATCACGAATATGCCCCATGGAAGCCTTGACCACGTAGTCTGCGCCAAGAATCTTATTGATGGTCTTGGCCTTAGCGGGGGACTCAACGATTACTAGATTTTTTCCCATTATATGCTTCCTTTATCCCTGAATGTCAGGCAACCGGAGAAGCCTGATATTCAAGGGTCGTTATTACTGCTTTCTCAAAGCCACACGCTGCCCGGGCAACATTTTGACAACACGCTTCAACTCCAGCCCTAAAAGAAGGGCGCTGATTTCAGAGGGCTTGCGACCCGACCTGCGAATTAAGGCATCCAGCTCAACCTCACCATCCTCAGCAATCACCGTCACCAAACCAGCTTCTGCCTCTGTCAAAGTCGCCAGGATTGAAGCCCCCTCGACCTTGGCTGACGTTGGGATTAAACACCCGAGTTCTTCCAGAATGTCTTCAACACTTTCGACTAATTTCGCACCATTCTTGATCAACTTATGCGGACCGCGAGCACCAAATGAATCAATCCGGCCAGGTACGGCAAAAACGGTGCGCCCCTGATCCAAGGCTTGATGAGCGGTAATCATCGCCCCACTGGCCACATCGGCTTCCACCACCGTAACCCCTTTTGAGAGGCCACTTACTATCCGATTCCGGACTGGGAACGTGGTCTTATCAGGCTGACGGCCCATTGGATATTCCGATAACACAGCCCCTTGTCGGGCGATCTGGGCGGCTAATTCCGCATTTTCAGGAGGAAACATGCAATCCAAAGCACCCCCCAATACAGCCACAGTACGGCCCTTCCCCTTGAGCGCCCCCTTATGAGCGGCCGTATCGATTCCTCGTGCCAAACCGCTAATCACGGTAATTCCGCTCTGCACCAACTGAGTGGCAAGTTTTTCGGCTGTTTCCAAACCATAATGCGAGGTGCGTCGCGAGCCCACAATGGCCACGCCATGTTCGTCACGCAACTGAAGGGCTCCCTGGACATACAATGCCAGAGGAGGGTCATAGATTTGCAGCAACCGTTTCGGATACTCGGCATCCACAGGCGTGATCAGATGTGCGCCAACCGCCGCAGCGGCCTGTTCTTCCTTCTCAACATCCAGTCTGGCTCGCTGATCAAGGAGTTTACTTACAATATCCCGACTGACGCCAGGAACGCTCATCAAAGCATGCTTATCCGCCTCAAAAATAGCAGGGACGGAACCCAGGTGGGTAGCCAACGTACGCACCGTTACCGGGCCGACTCCCTGCATCATATTTAGAGCAATATATGCCTGCCGCAAATCCAATACAAACCTCCATCCTCAACTTAGGGAACAAAAATGAGTCGGTAGAAATAGCACACATCCTTCACCTGCGCAACTAGAGACAATTAAAGATTTCAGAATTGCGTTATGCTCGTATTTAAGGAAAACTACATCACTTTTTATTCAGGAAATGGAAATTATGGGACTGGCTCCAATCGTCGCTCTAGAAATCGGAACCTCGAAGATCATGGCCCTCGTGGGCGAACTCCGCGAGGATAACCATATTGTCATTACGGGAATGGGCGAGCATTCCTCCACGGGAATTCGCAAAGGCGAAATGGTGGACTTTGAAAACGCCCGCATCTGCGTCAAACAAGCCTTAGGTGCGGCTGAAGATAACGCCCAGGTGGCCATCCATCAAATTCATCTGGCCCTCTCGGGCGGGGACATCCAAAGTATTGTCAACCGGGGGACCATCCCCATCACCTCCGCCTCCGAAGGCGTGACACGGGATGATGTCGAACAGGTCACCGAACTTGCCCGCTCAGTCAATCTTCCCCCTGAGCGCCAAATCCTTCATTCCATCGGGCAGATTTTTTATGTGGATGGTGAACGCGTGGCCCGTCCTGAAAACTTCGAATGTGACACCCTCGCTCTCGACATGTTAATCCTTCACGCCCAAAGCAGTCACATACGGAATACCGTACGCATGCTTCGTAACGACCTTGAAATGGATGTCGCAGACACCGCCTTTGGCGGGCTCTGTTCGGCTCTCGCCGTCCTGACGCCCGAGCAAAAAGAGGGAGGCGTACTGGTGATTGACCTTGGCGGTGGCACCACCACCTTCACAGCCTATGCGGCAGGCACTTTTGCGGCCGCCGGGGCCTACGCCATCGGTGGTGACCATGTTACCAACGACATTGCTCTTGCCTTTAATATTCCTCGCATGCAGGCCGAGCAATTAAAAAGGGAGCAAGGCAGCGCTATCACCGAAGAATCCGGCGGTCCGACTCGCATCGATCTGCCAGCAGAAGGCGGCTATCCGGGAAGAAATATCAGCCTCCCGGGCCTGCAAACAGTCATACATCTACGCATGACAGAGATTTTCCAGCTCATTCTCAAGGAAATCGAGCGTAAGGGAATTGTTCATCAGATCGGGGCCGGAGTAGTGTTAACTGGGGGGGGCTCGCAAATGAAAGGGTTAACCAAACTCGCTGATCGCGTCTTTCGTATGCCATGCATGATTGGTCGCCCCATCGGCTATAGTGGCCTGGCAGCAGCAACTGAAAAACCGGAGTGCTCTACAGCTGCCGGCCTGTTGCGGTACGCCTTCAAAAACGTGACTGCGGCTCGTCGCCGTCCCTCGGTCTGGTCAAAGTTTACAAAAATCATCGGCGGACGCTGATGTTCGGAGCAATTTTATTATGAGAAGGGTCGAGAACATCATGGCCACCAGCCGTATCAGCGTGGTGGGGGTTGGTGACGGCGGTTGTAATGCCGTGGATAGCATGGCGACCCATTGGGAGAACGGGCCATCCCTGATCGCCATCAACACAGACGCGCAGGCCCTCAAAACTACACAGGCCAGCACCAGGCTCCAAATCGGTGAGCAAATTACACGCAATATGGGGGCAGGCGGTGATGCCAATATGGGTGCCCTTTCCGCAAACGACGACTTCGACACTCTTCAGGGGTTATTCCGCGGCATGGATCTGATCTTTTTAGTGGCCACACTGGGTGGCGGCACCGGCACCGGAGCGACCCCGGTTGTAGCCCGCGCGGCACGCGAAACGGGAGCCATGGTTATTGCCTTCGTTACCCTTCCATTCACCTTTGAAGGGGATCGTCGTATGTCGCAAGCCCGACAGGGCCTGCTCAATCTTCAGGATCAGGCCGATGTCGTCATCGTTATTCCCAATCAGGCGCTATTTGCTGCGGCAGGCTCCAATGCAACCGCCGAGGAAGCGTTCCACCAATCCGACTACTATCTGGGCATGGGCATCTTTGCGATCTGGAAACTGCTGACCCAGCGGGGTATCATCAACCTTGATTTTGCGACCCTCCGCATGGTGGCACGTTGCAGCGGCGGAGCCAGTAGTTTCAGTTATGGAGAAGGCAAAGGATCGGAACGGGCCCAACGTGCGATCCAAACCGCACTTCACAGCCCGCTTTTAGACAACGGCGAAACTCTTTTAGAGTCGGAATCCATTCTAGTCAGTATTCTGGGCGGATCCGATATGAGCATCCGGGAAGTTGAATCCATTATGTCCGCCGTCGAAAGCGCCACCCGGAAAGATGCCCACATCCATATGGGAACATCCATTGATGATTCATGGAACGACGCGATCTCAGTCACCATTGTGGCTTCACGTTTCTGGCGCGCCGAAAATGAGTCCGACGAAAAAACGCCCCCCGATCCCGCTGTTCCCGAAGAATCCCCCACTACTCCTGCCGGAAAAAAGAAAAACAGAAAAACAGAAACCACCCAGTCCCAATTGATTTTTGAAGGCATCAGTAAAGGGCTCTTCAAGGATGTTGAACCCACCATCATTGCAGGTGAAGACATGGATGTCCCGACCTTCATCCGGCGACGTGTGGCGGTGTCCAAATGAAACACATCCTGCTCCAATTCAAAGGGAATGAGAATCACACCCCTCTTGTTCAGTTCATCAAATACGGCATTTCTGGCGGACTCTCAACGCTGGTTCATATCTGCCTGTTTTACTGGATGGCCACTCAAATACTGCCGGCGCTCAATGCACATGATGTCATTGCCTCGCTGCTTAATCTATCGGTTCCGGAAGTGTCACAGGGTATTCGCGCCCGGAACTCCATGATCGATAATACGGTGGCCTTTCTATTTTCAAATCTGACGGCCTATGTCATCAACATTTACTGGGTGTTTTCACCAGGCCGCCATCACCCCGTCCTGGAGTTTCTGTTTTTCTTCGCTGTCTCCGGAATCGCCATCCTGATCGGAAGCACCATTATGGGCTTTCTGATTCACACCTACGGGATCACAACCACTTCAGCATTTATGGCGAATGTTTTGGTATCGTTGCTGATCAATTTTTTCATCCGGAAACACATTATTTTTAAAGACTGAGTCCTTCCCCATGGTTAAAAAATTGACAATTTTGTTATCCACGGGCTTCGGACTGGGCCATAGCCCTCTATTTCCAGGATCGGTCGGTTGCCTCCTGGGTATCCCACTGGTCTGGGCCATTCAATACTCGGGGCTTCAACTTGGGATGGAGATTCCCTTCCATATCACTATGGCGGTTCTTCTCAGTTTGATTGCCATACCTATTTGCCATGTAGGCGAAAAAGCGGCTGGCAGCAAGGACCCTCATTGCGTCGTGGCCGATGAATACCTCACCTTTCCCATCAGTATGATCGGACTCCCTTTTACCCCCCTCATGATTGCCATATCCTTTGTGACCAACCGGATCCTGGACATCTTCAAACCCTATCCTGCCAGCCAACTCCAAGCTCTTCCCGGCGGTCTGGGAATCACCATCGATGACGTTTTTTCAGCGACCTACAGTCTCGCACTCAACCACGTGGTATTCTGGTGCCTGCGCCACTACGGCTGGCTGTAATACGATCTTGACCCTCTCCGAGTCGCCGCCTAAAGTATGCCCCTACATATGCGCTTCATCATTCATATTTTATTACTGATGTTATTTATTATCCCTTGCAAGGCGAACTACGATACCATGCCGGCACCGCCCCCCAGTTCGCCATACACCCAGTCCAAGGACGATGACAAGCCACGAGTCAAGCGCGGCATCCACTGGTACCGGAGCCCTCAGTGCGAAACGGCCGCACAACAACTCCAACTAGCCTTCAAATATTATAACGATGGCCGTTATCGCAAGGCGGCCAACAGCTATCAGGCGCTCGTGTATGCCTGGCCGGATTCGCCCGAAGCCCCTCAAGCCCAATTGGCCCTGGCCAAAGTTCAAGAAATACGGCAGCGTTTCGCAAAAGCCTTTGATGAGTATCAATACCTGTTTGAATACTATCCGGGGCAATTTGACTATCAGGAGATTTCGGATCGGCAATTCAAAATTGCTAACTACATGATGAAAACGCCCAAGGCATCATTTCTCTTTTTCCCGGGATTTGATGCCCCTGAACGCGCCTTACCCATGTACGAGAAAATCATCAAAAATGCTCCCACCGGAGGGCAGGCGGCCACAGCCCAGTTGAATATCGGGATCATTCACGAGTTAAATGAAGAAGAAGAAGATGCGGTCACCGCTTATGAAACTTTTCAGAACCGTTATAGTGATGCCAATCTAGCCGCTCAGGCCTCCTTCAGGGAGGCTCACTGTCTGGTCAAGATTCACACCAACCGGCCTAATGATGAAGATGCCTGCAATGCTGCACGCGCCGCTCTTGTTCAATTCATCACCACCTATCCTGGACATGAGAAAGTTGAAGAGGCTCGTGGCTTCCTGAAGGATCTGAATGACAAGCAGGCCAAGCGGGCCTATGACCTGGCCCGATACTATCAAACCATTGCCCATCGCCCCAAGGCGGCCATAGTTGCCTATGAGGATTTCTTGAGGAAATACCCGAACACAACTCTCGCAACGAGCGCCAAACAACAGCTGGCCATCTTGAATAAGGAAACAAAAACCAATGAAAATAAATAAGCTATTTACGCCCATCTCATTACTAGGTGCTCTCGTACTGCTACTCATCACAGGCGGGTGCGCAGGCTATCATCTGGGGAATACGCTTCCTCCGGGCATTACCTCCATTTTTATTCCCGTTTTCATCAATGACTCGCGAGAGCCTGGCTTAGAAACAACTGTTACCGCAGCCACCATTCAGGAGTTTCAGAAAGATGGCTCTCTCAAAGTCCTGCAAAAGAACCAAGCTAACAGCCTGCTGGAAGTCAGGATTAAAAAGTCGGAATTGGAGCCCCTTCGCTATCGACGCGACCAGGCTATCACAGCAAACGAATACCGCCTGACACTGACAGCAGATGTGATATTACGGAAGCTTCCCGGCAACGAAGTCATGGTGAATACGACGGGTGTGATTGGATTCACCACCTTTACAGCCCTTGCCGATCTTCCCAGCGCCCGACGCGCAGCACTGCCCAAGGCTGCCGCAGATCTCGGTCAACGAATTGTGAAATGTGTTGTCGAGTACTGGTAACTGACGCGAGCAAGAAAAAAAGCCGTGCACGGGTAACCCGGCACGGCTTTCTCATATCCAAATCGGCTCTATCAGCCAACCTTGCCAACCATAGCAGCAGCACGCGCCTTACGACGATCCGCTGTATTCGGCTTAATAATACCCCGCTTGGCGGACTTATCAAGGAGCGAGCAAAATGCGCTGAATTCCTTCATGGCCTTGCTCTTATCCTTCGATTCCACCGCATCCACAAAGACGCGTCGCATAGTCGCAATTTCACTCTTGGTGCTGCGATTCCGCACCCGCCGGACCAGCGCCTGTTTGGCGCGCTTGCCTGCACTCTTGATATTCGGCATACGTTTTCCTTTAATTCTTCTTGTTGCTTGCTGAACGCAAAAAACGCCGTCATAATAAACATCCAATGGCTCAAGTCAACTTGTAAATTTGTTAATTTCTATGCAATAAATACCCCATGTCATCCGTTATGCATATAGAACCTGTCAAAGAGCGGAGTTCTACCTTTGAAATCAGCGATGAGATTTTACTCGGGCTGTACACAAAGGGGGATATCAAAGCCCTGAATGAGTTGATTGTTCGATATAAGAAACCGTTGTACAGCTTTTTGTGGAGGCTTGTGGCATCGGGAAATGAGGTGGATGAGCTCTTTCAGGAAACATGGCTTCGCGTCATTCAGAAATCTGAGAGTTTTGAGCAATACAGGTTTAAAGGGTGGATTTTTAAAATTGCGTACAATCTGGTAATCGATTGGAGCAGAACTAAACGCAAAAATTTAAGCCTCGATCAAACGTCAGAATATGCCGATGGCTTACAGACACTGGGAGACACCTTACCCGCCACAGGGTTTAGTCCCGATGGGCAGGCGGCCAATGCTGACCTTCAAATAGAGATCACACAGGCACTGGCAAGCCTGCCCGTAGAACAAAGGGAGGTATTTGTAATGAGAATGGAAGCCGATATGTCTTTTAAAGAAATTGCCGAGATACAAGGGATCTCGATAAATACCGCCTTAGCCAGAATGCAGTATGCCTTAACAAAAATGAGAAAAGCATTAAAACCCCTGCATGAAAATTCAGAGAGGACGCTATGAACTGCGCCGATATAGAAAAGCTGATATTGCTTCAGGATTCTGGAGAAATTTCCGAGGATCAAGAGCAAGAACTTATTACACACCTAAATAACTGTGAGATATGTTGTGGGAACAGCAGCAATCTAGCGAGTCTTCGTAAAACCTTTACTTCTGAAGCTCGCCATCTTCCCGAACCTTCACAGAAGACATTCACCATCATCCGGAAGGCGGCCAAACGCCATCATAACCCCAAGGCACGGCCATTCTCGATCCCTTGGCCCCTGGCCCTGGCCCTGGCTACCGCCGCAAGTCTCACCTTGTGTTTGACCACCTTGCGATTTTCTATAGGTCCGTCCTTGAACCTACCGGCCCCCATCGTTCAAAATTCACATGCCATCGAAATCATCCCATTGATTGCCTATATCACAGGAACAGAGCCCGTTCAGTTCACCATGGAGGGCGATGATGCCGAGTTGACCGTCCTGGCCAATGAATTGTTACGACTTCAGGACATGGCCATAGAATGGCCGGGGGATAAAATGGACACCCCTACTCTACCCGAGGACTATCAGCCCACAACTCTTCTATGGAATAATATTCCCGGACCTCAGTTTGGAAGATGTGGATAACCACATCAAATAAGTCCACCACAACCCAGCCATCCTCAGGCGCCCCGCTTACGCGGATCGTAAATCCAGTAGATTTAAGGGACGTGCTCACAGCGCTGGCCATGGCCTTTAATTGGGCAGCGGTCGAACCGGACGCAATCATGTAATAATCAGTAACCGGTGATGTATTACGAACATCAAAGACTGTGATATTGGCCGCCTTTTTTGACAGCAAAGCTTCTTTCGCACAACGCATTAACTCTAGTGATTCCATCATTCCTACTCATCTCCTGTATAGGGAATGCTCGGTAATATACATATCTACGGCAGGAGACACAAGATAACGAATAGACATTCCCTCAGCCACCCGGTACCGGATATCCGTTGAAGAGATATCTATCAGGTGCCCACCCCTTACATCCGCCAGCAACCTTTCTGGCCAAGGCGCGGGAAGTTTCAAATCCGACTTTGCCAATGCGGCGAGATCAATGCCAGGACGGGCGATCGTCACAATCCGGCAAAGTTTTAGCAAAAGTTCAATATCCTTCCAAAGATGCAGTTCCATAAGGGAATCAGCCCCTATTATGAAGCATAATTCCATATCGGGATGATGCTCCGCCAATATCCGCATGGAATCAATGGTATAGGATGTCCCGCCCCGCTGAATCTCCATGTCAGACACTTCAAACTGCAAATCCCCTTCAATCGCCGCTTCCAACATGGCAAGACGATGGTGTGCCACAGGTAGTTCATATGAAGATTTATGGGGAGGTTGAGCACAAGGGACAAACATCACTTTCGTAAGCTCAAACCGCTCAATGGCATCCTGAGCCATAATTAAATGCCCCAAATGCACAGGATTAAAGGTTCCTCCCAGAACCCCAAGTCTTGGACGCTGTAAAAGGGTATCCACGGGTGATCGCGCTTAGGCCTTCAATCGGCTTACAGCCTGCTTCACAGCAGCAATATGCGCGGGAGTGGTCCCGCAACAGCCGCCAATAATGGCAGCACCAGCCGCAACCAATTCAGCAACACGTCCAGCCATGTCGGCCGGTGATTCCGGAAACACATCAATTCCGTTCACATTCTTCGGCAACCCTGCATTTGCCTGAACCATAATGGGGGTTGCTGGAGCCGCCAGCTTAAGCTCCTTAACAATATCAATCATACGCTCCATCCCATTACCACAATTGGTACCAATAATGTGGGCCCCGGCCGCAACCGTCGCACGTGCGGCCTCGGAGGGAGAAACACCCATCATCGTCCGATAGGTTCCTTGATGGGTTCGCTCATAGGTAAGCGTGCATATCACCTCACAGCCGGTATTCTCTCTTGCCGCCCTGATAGCTGCAACCGACTCATCCAAGGCACTCATAGTCTCGATGCAAATTGCATCAGCGCCACCGGCTTCAAGCGCCATAACCTGCTCTTTAAAAAAAGTATAGAAATCGTCTTCAGTCACATCCCCCATAGCCGTCATCATACCGGTAGGCCCAACCGAGGCGATAACCCATTTATCAGATCCGGCGGCCTCTCGCGAAATCGATGCCGCCGCCTTATTCAGTTCCCGAGTACGGTCTGCCAGACCGAAATGCTCCAGCTTACACCGGGTTCCACCAAAGCTATCCGTTTCAATCATGTCCGAACCGGCCGCAATGTAGCCTTTGGCAATATCCATCACAGCGTCACGGTGCGTAACACACCACAATTCAGGACACTCACCTGGCTGCATCCCTTTTTTCTGAAGAAACGTCCCCCATGCCCCATCAGACACCAAAACTCGCCCGGCCTTGATCGCAGCAGTAATTTTTTGTTTTGCCATGGTTCGTCCTGATCCTTTCGGTGTTACAGCGAGGCAGCTTTAAGCGCCTGATCCAAATCGGCCACAATGTCATCAATGTGCTCGATCCCGACAGAAAGCCGAACAAGTTCAGGAGCAATGCCGCATTCTATCTGCTGAGTTTCGGTAAGCTGGGAATGAGTCGTGCTGGCTGGGTGAATGGCTAAACTCTTGGCATCTCCGACATTGGCCAACAAAGAGAACAATTTCAGGCTGTCGATAAACTTTCCGCCGGCTTTTGCGCCACCTTTAATACCGAAAACCACCATACCGCCAAATCCATTCTGCAGCATTTTTTTGGCTACCAGATATGAAGGATCGCCCTCCAACCCGGGATATCTCACCCACGAAACGGCAGGATGCTTCTGGAGATATTTGGCCGCAGCCATGGCATTCTGGCTATGCCGCTCCATCCTTAACGGAAGGGTCTCAAGTCCCTGTAAAAACAACCAGGCATTATCCGGAGCAATACAGGCACCCAGATTACGCAACGGCACCAGCCGCATCCTGAGGATGAACGCCAAAGGCTCCAACGGCCCGAGATCATAAGCAAACCGAAGATTGTGATAACTCGCTTCCGGCTGAGTAAATGACGGAAATTTATCACTCTTCCAGTTAAACTTTCCAGAATCCACCACGATACCACCAATTCCGGTCCCATGGCCCCCGATCCACTTGGTCAACGAATGCACAACAATATCAGCCCCCTGCTGAAGAGGACGCTGGTGAAAAGGGGTGCTGAAAGTACTATCCACCACTAACGGTAATCCGTTTTCATGCGCAATCTTGGCGACAGCAGAAATATCCACCACATCAAGACCGGGATTTCCGATGGTCTCAACATAAACCAACTTGGTTTTCGGGGTAATCGCCTTGGCGAAATTCGCGGGATTGCGCGAATCAACAAAGGCACACTTAATGCCGAAATGCGGCAGGATATCGTTGAACTGCGTGTAGGTTCCCCCGTACAGATTCTGTGCAGAAACAAACTCATCACCCGCCTGGCAGATGTTGATGATCGCATAGAAGATTGCGCTTGTGCCTGATGCAACCGCTAAAGCGGCCACCCCGCCCTCCAGAGCGGCAACCCGCTTCTCAAGCACATCCTGAGTCGGATTCATCAATCGAGTATAAATATTACCCAATTCTTTCAGGCCGAAAAGATTAGCCGCATGTTCCGCATTTTTGAACACATATGAACTGGTCCGGTAAACGGGTACCGCTCGTGACAACGTAGAGGAATCCGGTTCCTGTCCAGCATGCAAAGCTAAGGTCTCAATCTTATTACTGATCACACTCATCTTGAATTTCCCTTCTGTAAAATCAATGCAAGAAAACAGGTGCCACCTGACGCGCTACAGCCTCCGCCAGCTTTTCCTCAGCATCAGCGGGATCATCAGCCAATACAGCAAAATCAGCCAGTATGACCGTAATTTCAGGAGTCACTTCCGCCACTCCGCCATCCACCACGATCAGCTTGGTTTCATTTGCCAAGCTCACTTTAACAATCCCCGTTCCTACCGCCGCCACCATTTGGGCATGACGCGCCAAAACACCGAAATAACCCTCTGGCTCAGGACAGACAAGACTATCGGCCAAGCCGTTGTAGAAAATTTTATCGGGTGTAGAAATCAGGACTTTGAACGTCACGCCTTGCCTCCCGCGAGTTTTTTAGCTTTCACAAGCACATCCTCAATTCTTCCGACCATGTAGAAGGCCTGCTCAGGAACCTTATCATGCTTACCATCCAGAATTTCCTTGAAAGACCTGACGGTATCGGCAATCTGCACATAGGCACCCGCCATGCCGGTGAATTGTTCGGCGACAAAGAAGGGCTGTGAAAGAAATTTCTGAACTTTACGGGCACGCTCAACCGTAAGCCGATCTTCTTCAGAAAGCTCATCCATACCCAGAATCGCAATGATGTCCTGCAATTCCTTATAGCGCTGAAGAATCTCCTGCACCCCACGTGCAACCTGATAATGTTCTTCCCCGACAATTTCCGGTGAAAGAACTGAGGAGGAGGACGCCAGGGGATCCACAGCCGGATAAATGCCAAGCTCGGAGATCGCGCGGGACAGTTCCGTCGTGGCATCCAAATGCGCAAAGGTCGTCGCCGGGGCGGGATCGGTATAGTCGTCAGCGGGAACATAAACCGCCTGAATGGAGGTAATGGAGCCATTCTTGGTCGAGGTGATACGCTCCTGCAATTCACCCATATCAGTACCCAAAGTCGGCTGGTAGCCTACTGCCGAAGGAATACGTCCTAACAAGGCCGAAACCTCAGATCCGGCCTGGGTGAAACGAAAAATATTATCGATAAACAGCAATACATCCTGCCGCAACTCATCACGGAAATATTCAGCCACAGTCAACGCGGACAGGGCGACTCGAGCGCGAGCACCTGGCGGCTCATTCATCTGCCCGAACACCATGGATGTTTTCTTAATCACTCCAGATTCGCGCATTTCCCGGTAAAGCTGAGTTCCCTCACGTGTGCGCTCACCAACCCCGGCAAACACAGAATAACCACCATGCTCCGTGGCGATATTACGAATCAATTCCTGAATCAGCACGGTCTTTCCGACACCGGCCCCGCCAAACAACCCAATCTTGCCACCTTTTTTGTATGGGGCAAGAAGATCAATCACCTTGATCCCGGTAACCAGAATGCTGTCCTTGGTATCCTGATCCTGGAAAAGAGGAGCGGCACGGTGAATCGGCATGCGAACCTCACAGGGAATCGGTCCCGCCGCATCAATGGGATCCCCCAACAAATTCATGACTCGGCCCAACGTCCCCGGTCCGACAGGAACCGTGATTCGCTCTCCGGTATTTTTAACTTCGGCGCCACGCACCAACCCATCCGTTGCATCCATGGCAATGGCACGAACCAGATTGTTGCCAAGATGCTGTGATACCTCAAGCGTCAGATTCCATTCCTGATCATCGATATAAGGATTGGTAACCTTCAGCGCTGTCAAAATAAAAGGCAGCTGGTTCTCCGGAAATTCAACATCGACCACCGGGCCAAGCACCTGAGCCACTTTACCGTTCACCACCGTTTTTTCCATGCTCATAAATCCCTCTTTATTTCAGCGCCTCAGCGCCCGCCACAATCTCTGTTAATTCCGTTGTAATCGCTGCCTGACGTGCCCGATTCCGCTGCAGCGTAATCTGGCGGATCAAGTTATCAGCATTCGAGCTCGCCTGTTCCATCGCCTTCATGCGGGCGCTATGCTCCCCCACCGAACTGCTGAGCATCGCAATATAGACGCTCAAGCTGATCACACGAGGAAGCAGGGCCTTCAGCACCTCTTCGGAACTTGGCTCCAGCATCCAGCCTCCGGATTTGACATCCCCGACACCCTGCGTTAACGCCGCCGCATCCATAGGCATGATTTTTTCCACAACCGGCTGTGTTGACATGGCGCCCTGAAGGGAATTGTAGGCCAGATATACCTCATCCACACGGCCCCGCACAAAAGCCGCCTGAAGTTCGCGCGCAATACGATGGGCATGCGTAAAGTCCGGCTTCACCATCACGTCTTCATAGTACCGCTCAACTGCGACATGGTTTTTCATGGAAGCATAGCCGCGACGACCACAAAAACTAATCAATACCGACCGTCCCTTTTCCTCCTGCTGCCTCATCCAGGGATTGATCATCTTGACCAGATTGTTGTTGAACCCACCGCACAACCCCCGGTCTGATGTAATCAGCAATACCAGAATTTTTTTTACAGATTTGCGAGAAATAACCAGCGGATGCTCACCGGCCACCACAGAAGGCCCCATCCGCCCCAAAATTCCAAACATCCGGCTTGAAATCAGGCTGACACGCTTCTCGGCATCCTGTGCCCGCCGGAGCTTGTTTACCGAGACCAGCTTCATGGTCTTGGTCATTTTCCGGGTACTTCGGAGACGGGTCAACTTGACATTAAATTCTTTAAGCGTCGGCATGCGATAACGTCCCCGATCAAGCCGTCTTCACAGACAAACGTTTCAGTACAGCATCCAAGGCCGCCTTAACCTCGGTCGTCATCGCTTTGGCCTGCGCAAACAAAGTCAAATATTCACAGGGACCGCGATCCAGAGCCTCATACAATTCATCCTCAAACGTTCTGATTTTAGTCACCGGGATGGAATCCAAGTACCCTTGAGTGCCGGCATAGATGACCGCCACCTGCTTGGCCACGGGAATCGTCGCGTGAACGTTTTGCTTCATAAGTTCCATGAGCCGTCGACCACGATCAAGCTGCTTGCGCGTTGCCGGATCCAAGTCCGAGGCGAATTGCGAAAAGCCTGCCAGTTCACGGTACTGCGCCAACTCCAAACGCAGGGAACCCGCGGTCTGCTTCATGGCCTTCAACTGGGCGTCACCACCCACACGCGAAACTGAAATTCCGGGATTGATCGCGGGCCGCTGCCCGGCATTAAACGCATCCGTCTCAAGGAAAATCTGCCCATCTGTAATCGAAATGACATTCGTCGGGATATAGGCCGAAACGTCGCTCGCCTGGGTTTCCACGATCGGCAACGCCGTCAGGCTTCCGCCCCCCTTCTCAGGGCTCAACTTGGCAGCGCGCTCCAGCAACCGGCTGTGTAGATAGAAAATATCCCCGGGAAACGCCTCACGGCCCGGTGGTCGACGCAACAGCAGGGACAACTGGCGATAGGCCTGTGCCTGCTTGGTCAAGTCATCAAAAATAATCAGTGCATGCCGGCCACTGTCCCGGAAATACTCAGCCATGGCGCAACCGGTATAACCCGCGAGATACTGCATGGGGGCAGGATCGGAAGCCGTTGCGGCGATGACCGTCGTATATTCCATCGCGCCGTATTTTTTCAGCTTCTCACACACCTGCACCACGGTTGAGCGCTTCTGCCCGATGGCGACATAGAAACACATCACGTTCTCGCCGCGCTGGTTGATGATCGTATCGATGGCAAGCGAGGTCTTCCCTGTTTTACGATCACCAATGATCAACTCACGCTGTCCCCGCCCGATGGGGGTCAAGGCATCAATCACTTTGATTCCGGTCTGAAGCGGCTCACGCACGTCAGCACGATCAATAATGCCCGGGGCCTTAATCTCGATTTTCCGCATCTCAGTACTCTTGATGGCGGGCCCGCCATCAATGGGACGTCCTAATGCGTCCACGACGCGTCCGGCAACCGCCTCCCCTACAGGCACTGAAGCAATTTTACCCGTACGACGAACGGTATCCCCTTCTTTGATTTCACGATCCTCACCAAAAATGGCTACCCCGACGTTATCCTCTTCGAGATTGAGAACCAGACCTGTCAGCCCCTCGCGGAACTCGATCAACTCCCCAGCCATCACACCGGTCAAGCCATCGACATGGGCGATCCCATCACCCACGCTTAACACGGTTCCAGTTTCGGATACGTCTATTTTCTGATCAAACTCCGAGATTTGTTTTCTCAGAATAGACGCAATTTCTTCAGGTCTTAAATCAACAGCCATACGCCCACCTTGCCGTTATCCGGCCATCATCGTTTGCCTGATCATACGCAATTGCGCCGCCAAGCTGAAATCATACACCGTATCACCCACCTGCAATCGGCATCCGCCCAGCAGCTCGGGGTTCTCTTCCGTCTCCAAAATCAACTGTTTTCTAATGCGGCTTCCCGCCTGCAATGCAATAGCCCTGACATCATCGGAGGATAACGCGAATGCCGAAGTTAAACGCCCTCTCAAAATTCCCTGGCACCGCTCTTCCTGATCCTTGAAATCAGCACAAATCTCACCCAAAAGACCCAGACGCCGCTTGGACTCCAGGAAACGGATAAAACGCCAGACAAGCGGGTGGACCCGGGCCGCAAAGAGAGCCTCCAGGGTTTGCATCCGCCGCGCTGAAGCGTACCGATAGTTCCCGATAAAACCGCGAAGATCACCAGAGCCGGCTAAATCCGATTGGATCTTGACGAGATCGGCCCCAACAGCCTCAAGCGCCGCATCTCCTGTTGCGAGATCGTGCAACGCCTGCGCATATCGGTGCGCCGCTCTGGAACGCAGCTTCATAGGTGCTGAATTCCCTTGGTCATATCGTGTGCCAATGTCCGATTCCGCTCGGTATCCATATTCGTCGCGAGAATTTTACCCGCCAGTGAAATGGCAAGTTCGGTTGTTTCCCGCCGCAGGACAATGCGCGCCTGCTCGGTGGCCGCCGCAATATCACGCCCCGCCTCTTCAACAAGCGCTTTCGTCTTCTGCTCCGCCTGATCCAGAACGATTCGGGCCGACTCCTGAGCCGCCACGCGCGCCTCTGCGACCAACCGCTGGGACTCCCGCTCGGCGGCCTGGATCATTTCGCGATTCTTCGCCACGGTCTCTTCCGCCCCAAGGCGCGCAGCCTCGGCTTGCGCCAGCGCATCGCGGATGGATTTCTCCCGCATATCCAGCACTTTTAGAATCGGCTTCCAGGCAACCTTATAGAGCACCACCGTCAACAAAGCGAAGGTGATCCACGTCAGTACCATCATGGACCCCGACACGTCCATGACGTTCGGGGAGGCTCCATGGCTATCAGCTGCCGGTGTTTCCGTCACAGCCTGAGTTTGAACGGCGTCTTCCATGCCGGTTTACTTTCCAAGCAAACAGATAACGGCACAAAACAAAGCCGTACCTTCAACCAAAGCCGCAACGATCAACATCGTCACTTGAATTTTGGCCGTCATTTCCGGCTGCCGTGCAATGGCACCGACCGCTGCGGCTCCCACCAACCCGATTCCCAGACCTGCACCAATGGCAACCAACCCCGCACCAATTCCTGCTACTGACCCAGTTAACATACCGTTTTCCTTTCTAAAAACTCAGTCCACATAAACCCAACAAACCACGTCACCTCTTCCCGCCCCATGTCATTAATGAGCCGGATGATACCGTTCCCCTATAAAAATCGCGGAAAGTAATGTAAAAATATATGCCTGCAAAAAAGACACAAACACTTCAAGAAGATAAATTCCCAAAGCCCCCAGCAACGCCGGCGCGGCATAGGCGCCAAACATCACAATCATTCCCAGCAGGGAATAAATGACCAAATGCCCGGCCAACATGTTGGCAAACAAACGAATGGCCAATGCCATGGCGCGAATAAACATACTCACAAATTCGATTGGTACAATCATAATCAGCATTGGACCGGGAATTCCGGGTGGAACAAAGCCCTTACAAAAAGCGACAAATCCGTTCCGGTAAATGGCCCCAAAAATCATGAAACCCAGCGTGACCAGGGCCAACGCAGCGGTGACCCCGAGGTTCGACGTGGCCGTATACAAACAAGGGACCAGACCCACCAGATTCATGATCAATATGAAAAAGAAAAGCGAACAGAACATCGGGGTCATTTTCTGGCCATCTTTTTCGCCCAAAAACGGAATAACCATTTCATCACGGATATACTTGGCGAAAAACTCAACCGCATTCAGCAAACCGGTTGGCACCGCCTGCTTTCTGCGACCCAGAAGCCCCAACACCACGATCAGCAGCAACGCCACGGAAACCATCATGACGGAATGTACCGTAAGTCCAGCAGGAAGGGTCGTATGCAGGTGGGGCAACCAGGCCCAAGTGGAGGAGTTCATGACATGATGCATCATGTAGGCTTGGACCGCCTCACTTTTCGCCTGCACCAAATTCACCGCATCAATTGTATTAGTTTGCATCACGTCCACACTCTAACTTTTCTGCCACCTTTGTCTGAGATTTAAACAGTTGCATCACTTCAACCGGCATCATCACAAAAAAAGCAGAAAGACCTGAAATCAAAAAACTTCCGCGCTCACCTGGGAAAAAGACGGTCATGTAAGCAAAGATCACGATCAGGGTCAACATTCTGATTGCATTGGCAATCACACCCCACCCCATAAAGGCTGCCCGCGAAACCCCGACCGACTGGTCACGAATCACGCGAGCCGCCATGCTGTTAAGTGCCACGAGGCTCCATCCGCCACAGGCCGCCCACCAGCAAGGAGTAAGCACGATAACCCCCACCAAACTAAAAGCAACAAAACCAGAGAGAAGCATCCCCGCCATCCAGTGGTGCGAGTTCACGCCTGACTTCATGGCCTGCAACTTCACGAAAAATCACCTTCCCCAGGATCTTTGGATCTAGGCGTTGTCGCCTTGCGGGCCTGTTCATTCAGCATCCGGATCACAATCCAAACCTCGTAAGCCCCATAGGCCAATCCCAGCAAAATCCCACCCACGGTAAAAAGAATGGCCCCTTCGCCTCGTTGCTGATCAATGTAATAGCCAAGAAAAGAAAAAACCGCCATCCCGACTGCAAAATTCATTCCCAGCATCAAGGCCCGGCCTAACTCATTGCGCTCTCCTGGCCCGGTAAAAACTTTTCGCATCATGGTAACCCCTCTTTCTCACTCGATTGAAAAGAAGCCTACATAATATTCTTGGGATTGTACCGCACAATGATATTTGGTTACATAAGCCCTTACACAACTAAGCCGCTTTCTTAAATGAGACAATTTATCGTATGAATATCCTTTTTCTGGCCCCCCACCCTTTCTACCAAGAGCGCGGCACCCCCATTGCCGTCAACTTGCTGCTTCAGGCCCTTTCCAATCAGGGCCACAAGGTTGACGTCCTGACCTATCACGAAGGGTCGGATGTAACCTATCACGGCGTAACCCTTCATCGAATCCGCCGCCCCATCTTTGCAAAAAATGTTCCGCCCGGACCCTCACTGAAGAAGATTTTGTGCGACCTGGTAATGCTCCCGACAGCCCTTAAAATGGCAAAGAACACTCGCTATGATCTTGTCCACGCCGTGGAGGAATCCGTCTACATGGCCATGCTCATTAAATGCCGTTATGGCATTCCGTACCTGTATGATATGGATTCTTCTCTTGCCCGACAAATTGCCGAAAAGTTCAGCTTTTTGAAATTTCTGCTACCCATGATGGCCAAAACTGAAGGGGCCGCCATCAAAGGGGCTCTCGGGGTCGTGCCCGTCTGCGATGCTCTTGCAGATATAGCCCGTGCCGACGGGGGACGTAAAATTTTTCTTCTGCGAGACATCTCGCTATTGCAACCTGCCTCCGCCGAAGACCGCGAAGTCGTTCGGAAATTGATTCCAGAGCATAACCGCCCTCGCCTCATGTATCTGGGCAACCTTGAGACCTACCAGGGAGCCGATCTAATGTTGGAAAGCTTCGCCCGCTTCATCAAAAACGGTGGGACTGCCGACCTCATCATCGCAGGGGGTAAAGAAGCCGACATCACACGATTTCAGGAAAAGGCCATCGTATTGGGAATTAACACCCAAACGCAATTCCTTGGCCACCAGCCTGTCAGCCGGATGGCCGCTCTTTTCGAAGCGTCGGATATCCTGGTATCGCCACGTATCAAGGGCAACAACACCCCGATGAAGATTTACTCCTATCTTGCCTCCGGGAAAGCCATCCTCGCCACCAACCTGCCAACCCACACCCAAGTGCTCACGCCGGAAGTGGCCATCCTCACCCCTGCCACGGTCGAAGCCTTTGCCGAAGGTATGGCGAAACTAGTAAACGACAAACCCCTGCGCGAACAGATCGGCTCGACGGCCAGTACCCTCGCACAGCAATCCTATTCACAGGAATCCTTCCTCAAGACGGCACAAGAATTGTATACTTGGGTCAAAACCGAAATTTCCAGCCATGAAGAGATCTAATAGCCGTTACCGTCCTTCACCCCAGCCCTACGTTACCCGCGCCCAAATGAGGATGAGCACGGCTCTGATCCGTTTGAACACAAGCTCGATCCGGAACAAAGCGCTCAAGGACTATCAAAAGGCCGAACGGGAACTCGAGCGGCATAAAAACCAGTTGAAACGTTACCACGAGGAGGACATCCCTGGCTTCCGCTCCTGGATCCACAAAAACTTTGGCCACTTGCTCACCCGACAACGTGAGTTGGCGCAGGCGCTTGACGAGAACAGAAATACTGTTTTTGAAATTCAAGCTCTCGCCTCGCGCTACCATCTCTCCGAAGCAGCCGCCTATAAAAAACTTCTCTGGCGCCGGGCTCATCCCGCAGAGGCTGAGGAAGAAGACCGCCAATGGGAAGAAGCGATGGAGCGCAAAAGGAAGAAAAGCAAAGATCCCTCACTTGATGATTTCTTTGGGGATGAAGATGATGACGGCTTTACTGATTTTGAAAGTGAGTTAGCCGACATGCCGGATGACGCCAAGGCTGGCTTTACCGATTTTTTTGAAGAAATGACGGGCATCCGGCTGCCCTATCGCTCCCCTGAAACCTCAAGTGCGGAAGGCAAAACCGCCAAGGAGTTGTATCGCACCATTGTCCGGCGCCTCCATCCGGATCACCACGGCCAGATGTCGGAAGCTCGGAAGGTCCTCTGGCATGAGGCACAGGCCGCCTATCGCCAAAAGGATACCAATGCCCTCTATAACATCCTGGCACGCTGTGATGGTGGCGAATCAGGCTTAGGTGCACAGAGTGCGGTCAGCCTGATCCAAAACCTGACGCGTCAACTGAAGCAATCCCTGCGCACAACCAAACAAGAGATCAAGCAGGTCAAGCGTGACCCGGCCTGGGATTTCCATACCCGCGCCCAGGACCCCAAGTTTGGCCAAAAAATCCGGCACGAACTTGAAGATGAAATCACAAACGGGGAATGGAATTTAAAATCGGTTGAAAACCTGTTGAAACAACTTGAACGTGAAGCCAACCGCCCTCCCCCGCGTCATGGCCGCCCGAGACGATACGCACGGGATCCATTCGATATCTTTTAGTAACTGCTCAGGTATCCAGAAGGCAGGACTTGACCCTCAAGGTGGCGTTCGACGTCCTCGGCGAACGCATTCGCCATTTAAGGGCACCTGATACGCAATTTGTGCCACTTTCTGGTCTTCCGCTGTTTTGAACCCAGGCGGTTCACTGGCCTTTGGCATCACCGTGCTGGTAGTCGTCTGAACAGGCTCCAGCCCCAGTTTGTTGGCCAATTTAGACTGCGAATAAACCGTCACGGTTTTCTCGCCCAACTGTTCCGGCTCCGGGATCACCTGCTGCATACGGATTTGCGAATCCGGTTTCTTGGCCTCATCCACAATCTCCTGGAACTTATCGTGCGCAATGATATTCAGGCGATCCACTGTGTTGACCCCGGTACGCCGACCGTAGGGCAGCCGAAGCCCACGCCCAGAGGATTTGACTTTACCACCGGCTAAATTGTGGTGGGCGGCTTGTAGACCGGGATTATGATGGCTGGAGGGGGAAGAGGTTTAAGAACAGGCGGCACTGGCTTAGCCGGTTCTATGGCTGGACGGGGAGATGGTGTTGCCTGGGTGGCGGGAGGCGGAATCGTACGGCTTTTCACTCGGGACTCCATGGACTCCTTCACCTCCACTCCCAGCGCCTTCAAAATCGTCTCACCGGCCCCCTGCCCCATGGCAATTATCGGACATATGTTATCCCAACAATTCCCGACGGAGGGTTCGGGCGCGTTCCAGAAAGGACTTAACTTCGCAGTAGTCTTGCTTATCGATGGCAGAGATCAACTGGCCAAGTTGATCTTGATAGGCATGTAATTCGGTGAGAATAGCCGTCCGGTTGGTTTTCACGATGTCGTGCCACATTTCCGGGGATCCCGCCGCGACGCGAGTGGTGGACTGAAAACCCGGGCCGCAAAATTTCGAGAGGTCAACTGGGTGATTACGACCGGCAGTCGCCACCAGCAAGGCGGCAATGAGATGCGGCAAATGACTGCTTCGCGCAACCAGTTCATCATGTGCATCGGGTGCCAGACGCACGACCTTGGACCCCACTCCCTGCCAGAGCGCCTCAATGATACCAACGGCAGATTCCGGCGTTCCCGCTTCCGGCGTAAGGGCTGTCACGGCACTTTCATAGAGTTCGGCATTCGCTACTTCCAAACCAGTTTTCTCAGAGCCCGCCATGGGGTGACTTCCTACAAAAACCAGGTTCGTGCCTTTGAAAAGACGAGGCATCTCTCGCGCAAGATCCGATTTTGTACTCCCCACGTCGGTTACCACACAACCGGGCTCAAACGCCGCTAGACAGGTTTTGGAAAGTTCAGGAATGCTGCACACCGGCGTGCAGAATACCACCACATCAGCCCCGCGTATTGCCGCCTGGGGAGTTTCAAAAACCTCATCTGCAGCACCCATGAACAACGCCCGTCGGCGGGTCTCCTCGCGCCGGGCCGATGCGCTGACTGTTGCCAGTCCCCTACGCTTCAAGGCCAGCCCTAACGAGCCCCCCATCAAACCCAGTCCAATTATGGCTACTTTTTTCATATCCAACAACACCCTCACCCCAGCCCGCTCCCCTGAAGGGAGCGGGAGTGTCATGCTTCCTTGAGGACTTTCTTAAGCACAGAAATGCACCGCTTGTTTTCGGCACGGGTTCCAATGGTAATCCGGATATACTCGGGAAGCCCATAGGGATCCATGGGGCGCACAATCACGCCCGCCCGTTGCATGGCATCAAAGATCTTTCGGCCGGGACCAACCTTGACCATAATGAAATTGGCGAAGGTGGGCACATATTCAAGCTTCATTTTGCTGAACATCGCCTGTAAATAGGTAACCCCTTCCTGTGTCATCGCCCGGGTCCGTTCTACAAACTCATCGTCGTCCAGGGCCGCAATGGCCGCCACCTGGGCCATGGCCGTGGTATTGAAGGGTTGGCGCACACGCTGCAGGAGCTTGATGCAATCCTCCGATGCCACCCCATAGCCAATACGTAAGCCCGCCAGCCCATAGGTCTTCGAGAATGTTCGGAGCACAATCACTTTGCGTCCGGCCCGAACGTATTTAATACAATCAGGCTGGAGCGCCGGGGGCAGCAATTCGATATACGCTTCATCAAACGCCACCAGCACATGATCAGGAACACGCTCCATAAAACGGTCCAGAGCAGCCTGATCCACCATTGTGCCCGTCGGGTTGTTGGGATTAGACACAAAAACCACCCGCGTATCCGGTGTAATCGCGGCCAGCATGGCATCCAGATCGTGGGTAAAATTCTGCATGGGCACCTTGATGGTGCGGGCCCGGAACATATCGGCCACCAGTTTGTAGACCACAAACGCGCGATCGGCCATTACAATGGACGTTGAGGAATCCAAAAACACATGCCCGAGGAATTCGATCAGTTCGTTACTGCCGGAGCCGGTAATGATCTGGTCGGGGGACACATTTAGTTTTTTCCCCAGTGCCTGCCGAAGATAGAAGGCACCGCCATCAGGATAGAGATGCATTTGACGCGCGGCTTTTTTCATAGCCGCCACGGCTTTGGGCGACGGCCCCAAAGCATTTTCATTCGAGGCCAGTTTGATGATTTCGCTGGCATCCTGAAATCCCATTTCACGAGCCACTTCCTCGATAGGTCGGCCCGGCTCATACATCCCAAGCCCCGCCACCCAGGGTCTCGCCAATTCATTAATCGTCATGACAAACTCCCTTCTTCACTACAACTATTACGCCTTGGGATAGGATCCCAGCACCGTCAATAAGGCGCAATGTTTCGCCAGATCCTGCATTCCCTTTTTCACCTGCTTATCCTCAGCGTGGCCTTCAATATCCACGAAAAAGAAATATTCCCAGCGTTTGCTGCGGCTCGGGCGCGACTCGATCTTGGTCAGATTCAGCCCAAACTTTTTAAAGGATTCCAGCGCCCCATAAAGAGCTCCCGCTTTGTGTTGAACGGCAAATAACAAGGAGGTCTTATCATCGCCTGTCGGTTGATTCTGACTGTGACCAATGACCAGGAAACGGGTCGTATTACCGCTCATATCCTGAACATCGGATTCGAGAATATTAAGCCCGTAGATTTCCGCAGCCAGCGAACTGGCCAAAGCCCCGGCCCCATCCTCCTTGGCAGCGAGTTCAGCCCCACGTGCAGTACTCGCTACAGGGATCAGGTCCACTCCCGCCATTTCGCGTTGCAACCATTGCCTGCATTGCCCCAAAACCTGAGGATGGCTGTACAATTTCTTGATGCTCTCCCGCGGCACTTTGGACAATAGATTCTGCGTGACAGGCAGATACAATTCCGCACAGATTCTGAGCGATGTTTCCGTCATCCGATCAAGCGTATAAGTCACAGCCCCTTCGGTGGAGTTCTCGACAGGCACCACCCCATAGTCGGCCATTTGTTTTTCGACTGCATCGAATACATCACTAATCGTCTCGCAGGATAAATAATCAACGCTACCCCCGAATCGGCTACGGGCAGCCTGGTGCGAGAAAGTGGAAGGCGGCCCCATATAGGCAACCTTGAGATTCTTCTCAAGCGCAAGGGCGGCAGACATGATTTCCCGATAAATGGCTCGAACCGACTTATCGCCAAGCGGGCCGCGACTTAGTTTTGAAACGCGCGCCAAAACTTGCTTTTCTCGGGCAGGCACATAAATGCTCTTACCGTCTTTCTTTTTGAGCTTACCAATCTCCAGCGCATACCGAGTCCGCTCATTCAGGAGCTTGACAAGCTTCGCGTCAACATTGTCGATTTTTTTTCGAACTGTTTCCAGGCTCATCATTTCTCCTCTTCTTCATCTTCTTCGTTGTCGTCCTCTTCGTCGTCGTCTTCGCTTTCCTCCTCGTCTTCGTCTTCTTCGTCATCCTCATCTTCTTCGTCGTCGTCATTGTCATCCGTCGGATCGGACGAATCCGTCGGATCGATCGCCTTGACATCTGCTGTGCCCTCTTCACCAGGGACCTCAACGGCGGGTGCGACCGTGGCGGCCGCATCCTTGGTGCTCTCGTCCTGCTTTTGGCGGATCGCATCCATCCGGCTCAATTCAGCAATGCCGGGAAGGTCTTTAACTTCCTTGAGCCCAAAATGCTCAAGGAATAGTGCCGTGGTACCGTAAAGCATAGGACGCCCTGGCAACTCACTACGCCCCACAATCTTGATCAACTGCATTTCCATGAGCATCCGGATCACATGGTCTACGGCAACCCCACGAACCGCTTCCAACTCGGCGCGGGAAATTGGCTGTCGATAAGCAATAATGGCAAGCGTTTCCAAAGCCGGGCGGGACAGCCGTGTGGGTTTTCCGACATTCAACATATGCCGAACCCATGGCCCGCCCGTGGGATCACTCTGGAAACGAAACCCATCGGCATTCTCGACCAAATGGACGCCTGTTTTGTTGGTGTCACACTCTGTCTGAAGTTGCCGCAGGCAAGCCTTCAGTTCCGCCTCTTTGACAGAACTGTAGACCCCCGCTTCTTCACGGTTGATTTCTGCCGTTTCCTGCAACAATTTTCGGATTGCCCCGACAGTCATGGGCTGACGTGCCGCAAAAATGATTGCTCCGAGGACTTGTTTTAATTCCACCTGTATTGCCTCCATACCTATATCCCCTTAAACTTCCACTTTCGTCACAATCACGATCTCGCCAAAATCACCATCTTGCTGCGCCATCAACTGACGCAAGCGAATCAATTCAAGAACGGCCAGAAATGTACAAACAATCTCATTCCGGCTGGCTGCTTTCTCAAACAGAGTCGAAAAACTGACCTTCCCTTTGGCTTTGAGAGTTCCTAAAACAAATTCTATCTTATCTGTAACCGTAAAACGCTCGTCATGGATTTCGCCGAACTCTTCAACTTTGACCTTCTTGAGCGCGTCATTAAAGGCTGTGATCAGATCAAATAAACTGACATCCCCCAGTCCGATACCCGGTCCCTCTTCAACCCCGGCCGCAGCGTCACTACCCAAAGCAAACACATTTTCCTGCAAATATTCGCGATGCTGGAGGTGGGCGGCCGCTTCCTTGAACTTTTTATATTCCACCAGCTGCTTAACGAGTTCCCACCGGGGATCCTCCTCTTCCTCCTCCATGTCCGGGCGCACATCGACCGGAAGCAACATCCGGCTCTTGATCATCATCAATGTCGCTGCCATGACGATAAATTCGCCGGCAATATTGAGATCCAACAGCTTCATGAGCGAGAGATACTCCATGTACTGCTTGGTCACCCGTTCAATGGGAATATTGTAGATATCTACTTCATCCTTCTTGATCAAATATAAAAGAAGGTCAAGAGGCCCCTCGAACACTTCGAGTGATACCTTATAATCATCCTGCACGACAATTTGCGTCATATAAATCCTTCGAGTTCACGTAGATCCAATACCCACCCGACTCGTATTCTCTACCACTATTCCTATTCCAAACCAACTGCCCGGCGAGCGGCAGACAATGTCTTGCGGGCTTCAATACGCGCCCGCTCCGCCCCCTCTTTCAACACAGCATCGACATAGGCAGGCTCTTTCTGAAGCTCTTCACGGCGTTTACGGAAGGGCTCAAAATAGGTCCATAACTTTTCAAAAAGCGCTTTTTTTGCAGTGCCATATCCAAACCCACCCACCCGGTAACGCGCCTCAAGCTCAGCCCGCTCAATGTCCGAGGCAAATAACTTGTACAAAGCAAAAACATTGCACGTCGCGGGATCCTTGGGCTGCTCCAACGGCGTGCTATCTGTCACGATGCGCATGACACGTGCCTTCGTGTCTTTTTCCGTCCCAAAGATCTCGATCGTATTGTTATACGACTTCGACATTTTCTGACCATCCACTCCGGGTACCACGGCCACATCGTCACGAATAACGGGTTCGGGAATGGTAAAAGTTTCACCGAACTGAAGGTTGAACTTCACGGCAATATCACGCGCCACTTCCACATGCTGTTTCTGATCACGCCCAACAGGAACCGTAGTGGCCTGCACTTCCAGAATATCTGCCGCCATCAACACCGGGTAGGAAAAGAGCGCATGCGACGCCGCTATCCCCTTGGCAATCTTATCCTTGTAAGAATGACACCGCTCCAACAGACCCATGGGGGTCACAATCGACAGAAGCCAGGACAACTCAACCACTTCCGACACATCACTTTGCCGAAAAAAAACCGTTCGACTGGTATCCAGGCCACAGGCTAGGAAATCAAGCGCCACATCACGCACATTCTGCCGCAACACCTGGGGATCGGCCACCGAGGTTAAAGCATGATAATCAGCAATGAACAAAAATGCCTCCCCTTGCTGTTGCAAAGCTAAGGCCGGTTTCATCATCCCGAAGTAATTACCAAGATGCAGCTTACCCGAAGGTTGAATTCCCGAAAGAATTCTCATTTTCTTCTTTGTTTCCATAGACAAAGGTTCCCTTTTATTCCTAAACCGGCAAACCATAGCGGATGCGCCCCTATTCTTAAAGAGTTTTTCGCAAGAATCGCTATTCAGTTCGATCCCGGATGTGTATAGAGTATGGCGGCTTCAAGAACAGAAGGAGACAAGGAAGGATTACACACATGACAACGACAATGGCCTGGGATTACTTGATTGTCACCGCTTCCAACGACGCGCAGGGCACAGCTTACGAGCAGCAGCTTGCACACCGCCAGCAACTGGGGCTATTGCCCCAATTCCGTAATTTCATGGTGGTGACCGATCTTGAAGGAAAACGAATTGGCAGTGGCGGCAGTACGGTTCTCTGTATCATGCGCGTTCTCGATCGTGAGATTGAAGGCCGACAGGGGCCCCTTACCGGCCCTGCCGATATCGAGCAAATCCTGCGCCGTCTGCGCATCATGATCATCCACGCCGGCGGGGATTCGCGCAGACTTCCCGCTTACGGGCCCTGCGGCAAAATCTTTATCCCGGTTCCCGGGAAACTCACGTCCCAACTCGCCCCCACCCTATTTGACCGACTTCTCCCGTCCTTTCTCGCACTCCCCGCACCTCAAGCGGATGCGGGGCAAATGCTCGTACTCTCGGGGGATGCCCTCCTGCTATTTAACCCCCGCTCAGTGCGAATGGATCTACCCGGAATTACTGCTCTCGCCTGCTATGATACCCCCGAACACTCCAGCAAACATGGAGTCTTTGTTCCGGACGGCATGAGCGTCAAAGCCTATCTTCAAAAACCCAGCCCCGAAACCCAACGGGCATTGGGCGCCATCAATGCATCCGGCCAAACGGCACTCGACGTGGGCATTATGAGTTTTGATGCCGCCGCCATACTCCTTCTTCTAAAAGCCTTCGACGTCACTCAAAGTTCCGACGGTAAATTTGATTGGGCTCCCGACAGCCGCCGGCGCATTCTGGCTCGAAGTCTGGATCTCTATCGAGAAATCTGCTGCGCGTTGGGCACAGAGGCTACCCGCGAACACTATGTCCGTAGCGCCCGGGACAGCGGCTCTACCTGGGACGATGATGCGTTAGCGCACATCTACGAGATTCTGCACTCCATGCCGTTCCACTTGCAGGTAGTCCCATCCTGCCAATTCATGCACTTCGGTACCACCAAACAACTCATTACCAGCGGACTCGAACTGCTTACACATGATCTAGGACAGGCTCCCGCCAGAACCACTCTGTCCTTAAACACAAAATTGACGGACCAGGCAGAAATTACGGGAACTAACTCCTGGGTGGAAGGCTGCACACTGACCGCCCCATTGAGGCTGACCGGCCAAAATGTCATCGTAGGGGCCGATATCACAACTCCGCTGTCCTTGCCAGAAAAGGTCTGTCTGGACATCGTGCCCGGTTATGACCGGCAGGGAACCAGCGTGCATTTCGTCCGGTGCTACGGCATCGCCGATACGTTCAAAGACAGCCTGGAAAAGGGAGGCACACTCTGCGGACTACCGTTACTCATCTGGCTTGAGGCAGCAGGACTCCCGCCTGAAGCCGTCTGGGCATCTGGAGTACCCCTAGCCTACCGCAGCCTCTGGGATGCCCGCGTTTTTCCTGCTGTCAAACGACATGCGGAATTCATGCAATGGTTATGGCTTTTCGATATCAAGCACGCCACCCCACAACAGAAGCTGGCTTATCAACAATCCGACCGCTACAGCGCGGCAGAAGTCGCCATAATGACCAATCAGGACGCCTTCTATGCGCGTCGAAAGCTCAACTTGGATGAACCAAATTAATGAGCATTTTAGAGGCGATGACAAGTAACAAAAAGGCAAATCCCCGCTTCAGCGTAGGAACGGGAAGCCGGTGTGCTAGCCTTGCCCCAAGGGGCGCCGTTAGCATGCTCACCACCGCAATCCCGGCAATCGCAGGAAGATAAATATAGCCGAGTGAGTATTTAGGTAAAAAGGCCTCACCTTTTACGAAAACAATACTTCCGAAACTCCCCGTCAAGGCAATGAACAGACCAATGGCAGAAGAGGTTCCAATGGCCGTTCGCATGGACACATTACACCAGGATAAAAAGGGAACCACCATACTCCCGCCACCGATCCCCACCATGCTTGAGAGTCCCCCTATCAAAACCCCCACACATGTCATAGCCACGGGGTGTTTCGAAGGAGTCGGGGAATGCTTGACCTCCGCCTTCATGAACATCTGCACGACCAGACAATACAGAAATGCAACGAATACCCATTGCAGAAGCCGCGTTGACATGTGACTGGCCAGCAGGGAGCCAGCCAAAGTGCCAAGGATAATCGCGGGCGCCATCCTCCGGACAATCGCCCAATCCACACTCTCACGCTCATGATGGGCCTTCATGCTGGCGATGGAGGTGAATACAATACTGGCTAGCGAGGTACCCACCACCAAGTGCTGGATATGCTCGGGATGGAACTGCTGTTTTGCGAACAGAACAGCCAAAGCGGGAACGATAATGACTCCTCCCCCGACACCCAACATCCCGGCCAGAAGGCCAACCCCACCACCCAGGACACAATATATTACCCAGATTGTCATTCCTTACTTTCTTTAAGTGAGGGCTGGCCTACACCCTATTTGCTGCAGGAGTCACAGCGATTCCATCCGATTTCAAATAAAGGGTCTGCGAGGGAAACGCAAAAGAAATCCCCGCCGCGTCAAATCGACGCTTTAACTCCAAATTGAGTAACTGAAAATTCTGCAAGTACTCCTTATAATCCGCTGAATTCCACCAGTGCACAACCAGGATGTTAAGCGACGAGTTTTCGAATTTATCAAAACTCACAATGAGATCGGCCGTTTTCGGGTGAGGCCGGTAGACCTCATCAATAATTTTCATGGCCCGTTGCACCCCTTCGGCCGGAGTATCATACGTAATCCCAATATTCATCACCGTCTTAATTTGCTGACGTTTGCTCACATTGGTCAAACTCACGTTAGCCATCGTCCGGTTGGGCACAACCACAAGATGTCCATCCAGATTACGAATGCGAGTGCTTCGTAATCCGATGCCCTCGACCTCGCCATCAATTTTATCAAACTGAATGCGATCCCCAATCCGGAAAGGTTTGTCGGTAAACAACGCTACGGCGCCAAAAAGGTTCGAGAGAGTATCCTGGGCAGCAAGCCCCACCGCCAGACCGCCGATGGATAATGACGCCAGAAGCCCCGTTACGTTCATGCCCAGGTTCTGCGTAGTCACCAGAACAGCGACAACCAACACAAATACTTTGGCACTTTTACGGATAACCGGAAAAAGATGCATATCGAGAACGGCTTCACCGGATGCAAGAATTCGCTTCTGCCACACCTCCATCCCCACATCTACCAATTTCAAAAGCAAATAGGTAAGGGAGCCCGCAACGACAATTTTAAGACCATTTGAGATAAAGGTTTCCGCCCACTCCGGCCAGGAAAATACGCGAAGCCCTACATGCAGAAGCACCACAAACGCGATAACTTTGACCGGCCCATGCGCGAGGTCAAGCATGAGATCATCGATTTCGGTCTCCGTTTTCTCTACCAGCTTCCGTAACTGAACTTGTACCAGATAATCCACGAGTTTGGCAGCATAGAGAGCCAGAATAACGTAGATAATCGCGGCCAGGTATTGCCATAGCGGATTGCCTAATAAACTTCCCTGAAGCCATACAACGCGATCGAGTCCGAAGGTTAGCCAGACGTTTGACACCCTCTCAACAGTCACGGCAGTCACCGTATTGGTAGTCTCGCCCGCCCATCCACTCAGTGGTGCCAATCCTGAAAACAAAGCAACTATATTCACAAACTTAATCAAATCTTTAAACATGAAATAAAACTCCGTGTAACCTTTACTTCTAGAAAGGCGGGAAGTTTGACATAACAACTCCACATTATCAATTCTTCGCACTGAATATGTGGCCTAACCCCTTGATTTTGTGACGAATAAGGACTTTCGGCCTTTCTGGAGGTGTTTTTTCATCGCAACCATCATTTAGCGATTGGCACGTCGGCTGAAAGCCGCCTTCCCCAGGCAACCCATTTGCTTGCTCGGGGATGCGCTTTGCGCCTGTTCAGCCGTCTACTCGTGGAGTTGTTGATTTTAGAATTCTATTCTGGACAAACACTTCATAGCCGAATAGAGTCTTAAAAGTTTTTTGGATGCGGGAGTAATTCAGTGGTAGAATGTCAGCTTCCCAAGCTGAACGTCGTGGGTTCGATCCCCATCTCCCGCTCCACTTTAAAACCACCTGAAACGTAAAATAACCCTGTAAACATTGAGTGAAACAGGTATTTGCGCTTCAAACTCAATTTCCTGTCACAAACCTGCAACAGGTTGGTTTTGGATGAGTGAAAACAAAACTTTTTTCAGCTCCTATACCCCATTCCCCTGCTCTCCCAGCCTAAAAGACGACTTGCTCCTATATCATCGAAGAAAGTTGCATTCGCACTATGCACTTTTGAAACTATGACGACGTTACAAATGGCTTGCAGCGGATAAAAAAGGAGTGGTGTCATGGATAATGATGTGGTCAAGAAACTGATCGAGGCTGTGTTTACGGCCCCACCGGACTTACAAGAAAAAGCGCTGATAGTACTGCGAGGTGATCCTGTGCACCAGCACGCGCACGGTCTGGCGCCTGGCAAGAATCGGGAAACTTACACGGATCAAACTCGGGCACCGATCCACCCGATTCCGGATGGCGGATATTGCCAACATTACTTCGGAGGAAGATGTTGATCGACCTGTGGTGTAACTTGATCGGGTACATTCGGTGACGTTGAATAAGCGGGACAAGTGTCACGTGTTTTAATCAGGACATCCGTGATTGAGATATCACGGTTTTCATGAACCCTTGAAGGTGCTAATGTCACGGCATGGGCAGAGGTTACCCGTAAACGCAACCACCGGATCAACGCCGTCAAATGGCCTGGGTTTTATGGGGAATATCCTCTTCACTCCGCGCGCTATTTTACCGCTTTATCCAGAATCTTCCCGACTGACTTCTCGAACTGCCCGATGACCTTTTCGGCGGCTTGCTTGATATGGCCGACAGACTGATCCGTCTGGCCCTTGGCGCGCAGCTTGTCGTTGCCGGTCAGCGCCCCCGCTGCCTCCTCGATGCGCCCCTTTAAAACCTTTGTTAATCCCTTCATGATGCCGATTCCCTATTGTACGAAAGTTGTCTCGACCCTATATCTCCCCGATGCTTACCAGTCTTTGGCTATCGGATGTAACACTAGCCGAACCACAGAAAGTGGTCGCCGCCAAAAATCACACATCCCGAAAGCAGCAGGCAGGCTGAGACCAAAACCAACAGCATCATTATCACGCGCAGGCATTTTCCCGTATTCATAAGTCCTCCTCATCCGTAATCTTGGCGATCCTTGACCGCAATTTGTTTACCCAAGCCAGCGGTTCGTCGTGTTCGTCCTTCAAATTCGACCCAAAAGAAGCAATATGACCAGGATCAGAACCACGAGGCCGAGCCCACCGCTTGGATAGTAACCCCAGTTCTTGCTGTGGGGCCAGGCGGGCAATGCGCCCACGAGAAAGAGAATCAGGACAACCAGTAGTAACGTTCCAATGCTCATGCTGTTGCTCCCTTCATATTTAGAATCTCCAGTTGACGAGAACCATCCCAGGCGCTAACGCGTCGGGCAACTCGGTGAACCACTCGTTCTAGGGCATAATATTAACCACCCCGATTTGCAAGCCGCTAGCCGCCGTCGCCGCATAGTTGACGATTCCGAGTTGTAACCCGGTCAAACTCCCAGCATAGTTCACCACACCGCACTGGAACCCCTTCATGGTGCCGCCGGTGTAGTTCACCACACTGCCCACAAGGCCAAGACAGAAACCACCTTGCCAGCCGAGGGTGTCGCCCTTCGTATAGTTGACCAGTCCCCATTGAAGGCCTCTGTAGCTATCTGCGTAATTCAGGATACCCACACTCAAGCCAGCGCTATCACCCGTTGACCCGTTCACAATCCCCAAGGCGAACGCGGCTTGCGGGTTCTCGCTCCATATTCCCAGTGTGAAGCCCTCGATCTTCTCGGTCCGGTCATGGATGGCGATGCCTGGAGTAAGGCTGAGTTGCAGGGGCTTGGGCCCTGCCATGGCTCCCACCGTAACCAGCGCAACGCCCATCAAAACAACAACCTTTTTCATTGCATGTTCCTTTCTCATTGTTTGTGTCTCTTTCTGTTAACGACGAAGCATTAGCACCACGAGAACGATGACGACAACAAGGCCGAGTCCGCCACCGCCGATGTAATAGATGTTGGCCAAAACTGGCGAAAATAGAAGATTCATTGGTCGATTCCTTTCAATTCCTAGGGAACTCACCAGTTCCCATACTTTCAATCATGACGTTACGCGGCGGGACGCACCTTTGCTATGGGGTGTAACCCTACTGCTGCACCACATGCTTTTCGCAGGTTCTGCAAAAGTGATAGCCGTAGATGGCGAGAATGATCGCATCGGGGATGAGCCGCGGCCGCCGAATACGCTCCGCCCACGTGCGGTAAAGGAGCATGGACTACTGTTGAGCCGCCCACGGGGCTGGATGCTCCAAAGGACAGGTGGGGCGAGCGTACTACGCAGATGTCCGTTCCTTTTCAGTCGAGATGGCGATCTCGGCTGGATATGGGTATGGATGTAGGAATGGCTTTTATAAATTTTTCCAAGGCCATGTTTTGATGCGGCAGGGTTAGACCCCATTGCCCAGACGGCATTTCATTACGTAATATCAGTCCAAGGATGATTTTAAGAACAAAGCTGTGACAATATTTTGATAATTTTATGTAAAGTGACATGAACAAGATGGCAAAATCATCGAAAAATACGAAGCGACATGCGGGGAAAGCCTGTGTCATGAGTGAGGTCAATAGGATGAAAACGGAGTTTGTGTCCTTTGCCACCCATGAACTACGCACACCCCTCAGCAATATTACTGAAGCGGTGGCCCAGGTGGTCGACGGGCTTCATGGTGAGATTGGAGTGGAGCAGAAAAAAATTCTTGAGATCGCCCATAGAAATTGCATGCGGATGGGGAATCTTATCAGCGAACTGGTGGACATGTCACGGGTCGGGTCCGGTAAGATCGAATTCGGCAAAACTTTTGATCAAGTGAATCAGCAGCCCGACAGGAAACTGGACGGGGGAAGGTCTGTATGAAAAAGGGGCAACCAGTCGCAAAAATTCTTATGGTTGATGATAATGACGATCTGCTGCTTCTGGTGGGAGCGCGGTTGCGGAGCAACGGCTACGAGGTGGTCACGGCCAGCAATGGGGAGACCGCCATCAAACTTGCACTACGGGAGAAGCCCGCGTTGATCCTGCTCGATATGGGGTTGCCGGATCTGGATGGATGTGCTGTGTGTCGAAGGTTGAAGTCGGAAGTGTCCATTCGTGAGATTCCCATCATTGTGATGTCAGCCAACAGTCGGCAGGTCGACAAGGATCAGGCTGCAGAGTGCGGTGCCGAAGGATACATGGCCAAACCGTGCGATCCGGGATCTCTTCTGGAAGGAATTGGAAGTCTGTTGGAAAGGAGAACTCCTCATGTCACAGCGAATTCTAATTGTGGATGACGATGTTGATTTTGTGTACCTGTTAAGTACTCGTTTGATGGCCAACAACTATGAAGTGTCGACGGCCTATGACGCGATGACGGCTGTGTCCATAGCGCAGGAGAAAAGACCCCATCTCATTATTCTGGACATCAGGCTTCCCGGTGGCGGAGGGTTTAAAGTCTATGAGAACTTGAGGACATCATTGCGCACCAGTCGAATTCCCGTCCTTTTCATAACCGGGTTTGATGAGGTCGGGCCTGAGCAGGAGAGAAAGGTCAAGGATTCTCTCCAGGCGTTGAATTACCCGTTTCTTATCAAGCCCTTCGTGGTAGACACCCTCCTGGAAAAGATAAAACAGGCATTGAAACAACCTCCCGCTATTCCGGATGAAAACGAGAAAGCTCTAGTAAAAGAGATCATCGCCTGGGTGGCAGGTAAAGAAATTTAAGGAACTTGAACGTGGATAACTCAACAGGATCAAACCGCCCGGTGGCCGCCAGCAGAGAGTTGTTGCGGCTGATGGGGAGGATTTTCGCAAACAGCGACATGTATGGTCCGCATCATAAACTCACCATTGAATCTATTGACAAGTCTTACAATTTACTGGCGCCGATACTGGAGATTTGTGAGCGCATCAACTTTGATATGGCTGACGGTGTGCTGCTTGTCGAGGGCGAGCCGGCGGGAACGACCGAATCCTTCATCAATGTCCTTGCCAAACGGTTAACCGACGTTGAACTAGCCGGACTTGCCATGTTAAAGGGTCTGACGCGGGAAGAGTATGGCAAACTGATCGAGATCATGTTCACAGGCGTGCCGGTTGCGGATTCTGAAGGTGAGGGTATGCGACAGGCCTTGGCGGAGCATGGCGTCGAGCACATCTCCGCATTGACAGTGACGTATCGCACGGTTACTGAACATGAGGAGGTTGTTCTCAAGAACGCTGAGAAAGCCCCGGAAAGTCTCATTGAAGATGCGAAAGCCGAGGAAGGCAAGAAAGGCGTCGTTGAGCAGATTATGGCGTTTCTGAAGAGCGATGGCCTTGTCGACGGTGAGCAGGCGTCCAAAGATCTGGCAACCATGTTGCTTTCGGACCCCGAGCGACTTGCCCGATTCATCATGGAGATGGCGGTGGTACAACCCAGGAAAATGACGCCATCTGGTGAGCCGGAATCTCTGGCTGACATTGTTGTCGCGCGTCTCAACCGGGTTCGTCACGCTCTGCTGAAGGAGAAGCCGATTGCGAGTGCAAAACGGAAAACCGCCTTGAAGAAAAACCTGCTGTTGCTGGGGAAGGATATCCTGCGCAGCGTGAAGGGGCTCGAACCTCCTGCCGCGCCCGGTACGGAGATCGCGATCTCAACGGCCATCAATGAAATGCTGGGGGAAGTTGAAATCAAGGCCATCGCATCCGAGTACGCGAAGAAATACGCTTCGTTTGCCAGGGCCGAGAAAGATCTCGTGCAGCAGATCAAGGCTATGGGCGAAGAACAAGCAGTTGAACGCGGCCTGGGTAAGCAGCTCTCTGCGGAAGGGATATCGTCCAGCGATTGGCGGACGCTCCTGATGAAGGCTGCGGAGGTCTCCGCCCCCGGCGGTGTGAGTGAGATTATCGCCCTTCTCACGAAATTGGATGAAATGGTCAGTGCCGGCAAGTCGGATCCAACTGCGATCACTGATGTTGTGTCGCAGGTGAATAAGGTTTCCGGGACCCTTGCGAGCAAAACCGGGAAGAAAATCGAGAATCTTGGCAAACAGATTCAGGACTATATCGAAGCATCGGAAGACCTGGAAGAGCCGGAAGAGCCGGAACGGACTAAACGCAAACAGACCCTGGCGGCCCTCCTGGTAATCCTTGCCGAAATCCTTCAGGAGTTGTGTCAGCCTATTACTGTGATGAGTGGCGTGATCCAAATGGCGGCCGCTGGCTATCTTGGCCAGGTCAATGAACAGCAAAAAGAAATGTTTCAAATGGCGGAAGAGAGTGGCGCGAGCGCAAAACAGCTTCTGGATAGGCTGATCGTGATTGTAGGAGTGCCAAAAGGCCTGGCACCGGATAGGGAACTCCTCACTGCCCGTTGAAAACCCGTTCATACATTCGGCCCTTATGTTGAAAAGAGGGTTGCCGAGGGACGATGCTCGCCTGATTCGAGTAGGGTTAACCCCTTCCCACGGGTTATAAGTACCCCGTGCTTTGGAGTGGCAGCGGAAGAGCAAGCGGCCAAGACCACCGAATCCCACGGCGTATTGCACAAGATTGTCATGTATATACCCAACCGCGTACTGGATGTCTTCGACATTGTCCGGCTCCGTGTTCGCGTGGGATCGGGATTAGCGGTGGATGTACGGGCGACAAAAATGGCTTCTGCTTTCGTGGGGTCGTACGCCTCTGTATATGCTGGTTTGCCCGGGCCACGCAACCGCCCCTTTCCTAAGCTCCCGATTGGGTTTGAGAGCCGAAACGGCGTTCAAGCCAGTGTCGTCGATGCCACGGTGTCCGGAGGGGTTGATCCGGATTACGGCCCTGCGGAAATCGGCGTGGGCATTCAAGCTCTCGTCGTCGGGATTGATGTCGGGGTCGAGCCATTGGAAATATTTGACCTGTTGGCTGGATTCTTCTTCATAGATCTGACACACGACGACCTTTGAGTCCGCGCAAACACGAGGAATAATCGATAGGGTTACACCCCATAGAAAGCAGCCTCCAGATCTCAGGGTTCCTTCCGGGCTACAATAGGCAGAGTAAATCGGACCGAGGTGCCTTTATTCAGCCCCTCTGATTCTGCAGCAAGCTTCCCGCCATGCAGCTCAACCAGTTTTCTAGAGAGCGGCAAACCCAGTCCGGTCCCCTCAGTTACCCGGGAATAGGGGGTATTGACACGGAAAAAACCTTCGAATATTTTCTCCATGTTTTCAGGTGCGATACCGATCCCCTTGTCCCAAACCACTATTTCTATCTCTGAATCAGCTTTCCTTGCCTGCATGCCAATGGTGCCACCATCGGCTGAAAACTTAACTGCGTTCGAAAGCAGGTTGTAAATGATCTGTTTCACCTTGAGCTCATCCGCGTCAATTGACGGCAGATCTTCGGCTATTTCGAGCACCATCTGCAGTTTCTTCTTGCCGACCACATCCGCTACCAGCAGCGCCATCTCATGTAACAGGCTTTTCAGGGGTAAGCTGGATAAAGCCAGCGTCATCTTTCCGGACTCAACTTTTGCCATATCAAGTATCTGATTAATCAGTAAGATAAGGTGCTTTCCGCTGACTAGAACATTGGTAACGTATTTTTTCTGCTTCTCATTAAGCGGTCCGAACGTCTCGTCGTATAATACCTCAGAGAAACCGTTAATGGAGTTAAGCGGTGTCCTGAGCTCATGCGACATATTGGCCAGGAATTCCGTTTTTGCCCGAGCAGCTCGACTTAACTCTTCATGGGCGTTTTCCAAGCCGGCTTCTATCTCCTTACGCTCGGTAATATCCTCGATAGCCAGAAGGATGATCCGTTCCTTGCCAAACCCTCTTTGAATTTGCCGGGCATTCAGAAGCATGATGCGCCGGCCAATGGTGGAAAAATCGTGTTCCACCTCATAGTTATCGAAGGTTGTCTTTTGCGGAAGGATGGTTTCCAGCAGTTCCCGCAGTTTGGGAATATTCCACTGGCCATTTCCCAGATCATAGACAAGCTGTCCCACCGTCTCTTCGGGTTTTACCTTGAAGAATGCACAGAAGGAGCGGTTGACGGCGACCACCCTGAGGTCTTGATCCAAAGAAATCAGGGGTTCACGCACGGTGTTGATGACGCTCTCGGCGAATTCGCTGGCTTCCCGTAATTTGTCCCGGGCAGCCGCAAGCTTCAGGGATTGCTGAACCGCAATCTCGTAGGTGGATAGCAGAAGGCTCAGTGGCTGATGAGCATTGGCCTCGATCGTGTAGGCTTTCCCCTCGAAACGCACAGTGAGTCCGTCCTGGCCATGGTCGGACAACGGTTGGTACGTATCCAGAACGGATGCGATTTTGGCAATCAGATCGTCATGATCCCACTGCTTCAGGAAATAGTAGTCAGCCCGGCTGTTGATGGCGTGAACGATATCGCTCGACTGTGACAGCGAAGTGAACAGCACCACCGGCACATCATGCAGGGCCGGGTCGGTCTTGATCGCTTTTGAGAGGGCGTAACCGTCCATTTTCGGCATACGAATGTCGCTGACCACGATATCCGGCTTGCTGAGGCGGGCCATTTCCAGCGCCATGACGCCATCGCGGGCGACGCGGACGCACCAGCCGTGCCCTTCCAAAGCGCTCTTGAGCACGGCGGCCTGGGTGGCACTGTCTTCGACAATCAGCACGTCTTTTGGAAGAGGCATTGCGTTCGTTTCTTGCTTTTTCATAGTGTTGTCCTCTCCATCTCCCCGGACAGCCGGTTCAGCATCTTTACAATCTCCTCCGGAGACAGGACGTGCTTAACCGCATTCAGTTGTATGGAGGCTTTGGGCATGCCATAGACAACGCAGCTTTTCTCGTCCTGCGCAATCGTCACTCCGCCCTGGTTCTTGATATCCAGCATTTCGCGTGCGCCGTCATTTCCCATGCCCGTAAGAAGCACCGCGATGGTGCGGTTGCCATAGAGGGCGGCTGCGGAATGGAACAAGCGCGACGCTGCGGGCCGCAGGCCCTGTTCCGGCTCATCCACGGTAAGGACGACTTGCTCATCGGCGCCGACTTCCATGTGGTGGTCTTCCGGGGCAATGATGACCTGCCCGGGGTTGAGCAGATCGCCCTGCCTTCCGAGCGCGACGGGAAGTGCCGATGTGCCGCCAAGCCAGTCCGCGAGTCCCTGGGTGAAGCCTTTCGATATGTGCTGCACGACAAGGACCGAGAACCTGAAGTCCTTTTCGAGTCCGGCCAGGATGCACTGGAGTACCGGTGGCCCTCCGGTGGAGACACCGATGACTACGATCCCCGGGTTCCGAAGCCGGCGGCCGTTATTGACCGGAGAGGCCGCTCTGTTTTCGTTGAGTGACGAAAATGTCGAAGGGCCGCGCCTGCGCACCAGCTTGATGCGCGCCAGAGCCTCGATATTGGCCACCAGCTCGCGTATGGATTCGGCGCTGTCTGCGCTCGCCACCCCGGACGGTTTGGCGAACGAAGCCAGCGCCCCGGCTTCTACGGCCAAGAAACTCTTCTGAACTTCACCCGGTTCCCAACTCGCACTGAGAATCACGATGGGAATAGGATCGGTGGACATGATCTCGCGCGTGGCCTCAAGCCCGTTCATCACCGGCATATTAACATCCATGGTGATGATGTCGGGTCGTATGTGGTGCACAAACTCAACCGCTTCCCTGCCGTTGCGGGCCGTGCCGATCACCTTCAGCCGTTCTGTCGCGTTGAAGATGCGCGTCAGGTGTTCCAGAACCGTCGGCGAATCGTCGACGATGAGAACCTTTGTTTTCTTGACGTCAGCATTCATAACAGCCCCTCGATCACGGACAGCAGGTTCGTCTGGTCGAAACTGCTCTTCACGATGTACGCGTTGGCACCACACTCGATGCCGCGCTCCTTGTCTTCGCGCGATTCCCTGGCCGTGACCAGCACCACCGGCATCTCTTTGAACGCAGCGTCTTGTCGAATCCGCATGGTCAGTTCGAACCCGTTCATTCGCGGCATCTCCAAGTCGGAGACTACCAGGTCAAAGCGCGTCGTCCGCATCGTGGTGAACGCATCCATGCCGTCCACGGCGGTCGTGACCTCGTATCCGGCCGCCTGCAGGATGCTTTTCAGCAGCACGCGGGAGGTAACGGAGTCTTCCACGACGAGCAGGGACTTGACTTCGCCCGAGGCGTCAGGCGCATGCTCGGCGGGGCGCGGCGCGCCATCGGAAACGCTGGCCGAGCGCATCAGGTCGGCGACATTCAGGATCGGCACGAGCGCCCCGGACCCCAGCATGGCGGCGCCCGAGATGTTTGTGACACTGGCCAACTGTGGTCCGAGCGACCTGACCAGGATCTCCTGCTCCCCGAGAACCTCACTGACACCCAAGCCGATATGGCGTCCCGCCGAATGAACCACAAGGGCGGTCACCTGACCCTTGTTCTCCCCAGTCTGCCGGACGGGGATGCCGAGAACGTCCGCCAGCTTGACAAACGAGATCGACCGACCGGTGAATGCGATCGTCTCCCTGTTTTCGGCCGAATGGATCTGATCGGCGGAGAACCTGATGGCCTTCGCGACGCTGTCCGTAGGCATGACAAACGACCGGTCGCCGGCACGCACAAGCGTTCCACGGAACGTTGCCAACGTCGCCGGCAGGAGCAGACGGATTCGCGTACCTTGACCGGGAGTGGAGTCCACCCTGACACGCCCGCCCAACTTCTCAACCTTCTCGCTCACGATGGCCAGTCCCAAACCGCGGCCGGACAGGGAGGTAATGATCGGACTGGTCGACACACCCGAGCGGAAGATCAGCGGAAGGACCTCACCGTCATCCAGGTTTCCCGCCTCGGCGGCATCCAGCAGTCCACTCTTGATCGCCGACGCTTTCACCCTGGCGCAGTCAATCCCCGCACCGTCGTCCTCGACGCAGAGCTCGACCTTGTTTCCGTCCTGTTGTGAAAGGGATACCGTAATCGTCCCGCTTTCAGGTTTGCCCAAACGCCGCCGCACCTCGGCCGGCTCAATTCCATGCCCAACACAGTTCCGTATCAGGTGAATCAGCGGGTCCTTCATCTCGTCAAGAACCCGCTTTTCGATCTTAATGTGGGTTCCGTGTACGGTAAGTGCCACCTGTTTGCATTCAGCGCGTGACAGTTCCGCGGCCATGCGTGTCAGCATCTGCCCCATTACCGAGAACTGGAGCATAAGGACTTCTTTGGCGCTCGCCAGGAGATGATCCAGTATCGAGGCTGTCCAGCGGCGGTCCACGTCAAGCCGTGTCGAGAATCCCTTGAGGGCACTGTGGAAGGTGGACAGTTCCCGTCCGGCGTCCGCGAAACATTCCTCCGGGCCGGGTGCGGGCTCCGGTTCGACGGCGGCACCGCTTGTGCCAAGGCCCCGCCCTGACAACGCGCTGGCGGAAACCAGTCCATTCCACCGTTTTGTCCACGCCCCGTGCATCTCCAGGAGCGTTGCGGTTTCGGACAATCTCTGTGCCGACATCAACTCGATACGCAGCAACTCCTCGGCCAACCGGAGCAGCGCCTCAAGCCGTGCGACGGGGACCCGCACGGTGTCGGCAAGAGGTTCATGATTGGTCGCACCGGGTTCCTCGGTTTCAACTGCAGCGGCGGAGCGTGTTGCGCCGGTCTGCAAAGACAGCTGTCTCGAAACGGGCGCTTCAGGTTCGGATATCGGCGTCACGGTTGCCTGCTGCGAATCAACCGCCGCCTTCAGGGCGGCAACGATTTGCGAGGTGTTTGCGGCCATTGTCTTCCGGCCCTCGACCAGGCGGTGAACCTCTTCAAGAACCGGCTGCACGGCTGCACGGAGGCCGTCCGAGACCGGCAGTTCCGTATTCTTTACGGTGGCAAACACGTCCTCAAGCGCTTGGCAGATCGCCTCGATCGCCGCCAGGCCCACGGAACGGGCCGCGCCCTTGAGACTGTGCGTATCGCGGTAGATTCGCTCCACAAGCTCAGCACGCGCGCCGGACGGCGGCAACCGTCGCAGTTCGGTCAATCCTTCTGAAATAGCCAAGAGGTGTTCTTCGGCTTCCGCCTTGAACGTCACCATAATGCTTTTCAGAGCGTCGTTATCGTTTGCCTTTGCCATAACTCTGCCCTCTGCCCACTGCCCTCTGCCCACTGCCCTCTGTCCACTGTCCACTGCCCTCTACCCCTCCACCAGTTTCCGCAAGTTCATCCCCAGATCCTGCAGGTTACGTGCAGCCGTAGCCAGTTGCGTGGTACTCGCCTGGTTCTGCAGGCTGGCTTCCTTGATGTTCCCCATGGCGTTGGCAACCTGTTCCGTGCCGGCCAGTTGCTGTTGGCTTGATGCGGCGATCTGGATGGCGGCTTGGGCGGACTGCGTGATGGCAGCCGCCATGGTGTTGATGGCTTCCGCGGCCTGGTCGGCGAGTTTCTGCCCCTCCTGCACGGCCTTGCCGCCCTGTTCGGTGGTCAGCACGGCCGTGCTGGTCGCCTTCTGAACGTCACTCAGAATCGCCCTCACCTGCTTGGTCGCTTCCTTGGATTGATTGGCAAGGCTACGGATTTCCTCGGCCACCGATGCAAAGGCTTGGCCCTGTTCGCCTGCGCGGGCCGCCTCCATGGAGGCATTGACGGCGAGAAGATTCGATTGTTCGGCCAGATCGTTGACGGTGGTGATGATGTCGCCGATCGCCTGGCTCTTCTCGCTCATGCTCATGACCGAGCCCGTGATCGCCTTCATCTGTTCGCCGATCCGCTTCAGGCCGTCCACGCTGGCACGTACGGCGTCCGATCCCGTGTGCGAAGTGCGCACCGCGCTCTGGGCCCCGTCCGAGACGCCCTTCGCGCTTTCCCTTGCGAGTTGCGCGGTCTGTCGAACCTCGTCGATCGTCGTACTGGTTTCAGCGACAGCAGAGGCCGTCTCCCCGGCGCTGGCGGCTATCTGGCTGACCGTGGCGGATACCTCACCGGCAGCGGCGACCAGCACCTGTGCCCCTTCGCGGATTGGCCCGGCAATGGCGCGCGTGGACAGCCATGCAACCACGACTCCCGCGATCAGGGCGACGAACAACCCCACAAGCAGAATGACAATCGTGACATTGAGACGCTGCGCTCCCTCCGTCGCCGCCTTCGCTGTATGTCCCAGACCAACGGTTGACACCCCTTCACCCCTGGCCACAAGCACCTCCGCGCTATCGGCTAGTTTCTCCTTGAGTTCATTGATGGTCAGTTGGATTTTCAACACCGCCTCCATGGCGGCCTTGTAACTGTTCGCGTATTCCCGGAGCTGGTGCAACTGGTCAATATTCTCCTGTTGGCGAAATAACGGCTCCAACCTAGTGCAGGCTTCCTCGAGAGGAGCGAAGTCCTTGATTACATCGCGCAGGGCATCCATGTCGCCCACAGCCTGAGCCTTGAAGTTGTTAAGTTGAATGGCCATGCCATGGTCTCTCAACCTCTGAACCATGCCGAGTTTTATCAGCCGCTCGTCCAGTGTGGCCGGGGTCATGTTAGTGGCGATTTCCGTCTTCATCGCCTTTTCTTCCGAAGCCCGCATAGTCTGGCATGCCAGCATGTAGGCCTTGCCGGCCGCATCGAGCAGTCCGCGCTGCACCTTGAGGTTGTTGCGTTCGGACTCCATCTTGTCGGTGTCCGCCTCCCACGTGTCCAAAGCGATTCTGGAGTCAACCACGCCCTGGCGCAGGGCGACGAGATCTGGATATGTCTTCGCGAGTTCGTCCGCTGCTTTGAGGTCGTCTTTCAATGCGGCAATCCCTTTGCGGCTTTTGAGCAGGAAGCCTTCATCGCCCGTCAATGTATAGTTGCGCATGTTGAACCGTGTCGACCAGATGCCAGTGGCCACCTTTTGCGCAACGATGACCTCCGGGACGAATTTAGCGGGCAGATCCGCTGAACTGACTGCGGCCAGGTTCATGCGCCAGACCGCCAAACCGCCGAGTACACCCATCAACACGATCAACATACCGAGGGGAACACTTCCGCCACGAACCGGCTCTCGATGGCGTAGCACTCGTGAGCCAACTGGAACTCAACAACGTCGAGATGCCCTTCGGCGCTTGTCCTGCGTAAAAGAGGCCGTGCAAGTTCCATGGCCCGCGCATCGAGAATACTTTGGTCTGTGTGGCTTGCCGTGCTCATGTTCTTGCCAAACTTTTCTGAATGTGTTTCACAATGACTTTCAGCCTTTCCGCGGTCATGCCGTCGCTGTCGGGAACCACCGCACTGTCATCCAGCGCACGGAGGAGACTCATGGTCTTACGGAAGTACTTCATGGCCTTGGCCGGTTCGCCGGTCTGGAGCATGAGATTCGCCGTTGTGAAGTGGGCCAGGACGGAATGGGGCTCCAGATACAGTACGCGCTTCAGCGCTTCCAGCGCGGCAGGTCCGTCGCGTTTGGCCACGAGAACGGTTGCCTGCAGGTGGTGGACGGAGGCGTGCATCTTGTCACGTTCCAATGCCGTTCGACACCACGCAAGGGCTTCGTCGAGCCGCCCAAGATTGGCGCAGGCGCGAGCCGCCAGCACGAGAACGGGCACCGCCGGTTCCGGGAGGGTGGCGGCGATCTTCAGGACCGCTTCGTAGTCCGCGCGCGCGTACGCCTCCGTCGCGGGCACCAGGGGCGATTCCGAGTGTGCCGTGGGGAGTAATATCGCACGGATCGCATCACGGCGAGCCTGAGGCGGTTCGGTAATTACGCAGGCGCCCATCCGGTCGGGTGCCGAGAGGTCGTGCGGCGGCAATACGGGCACCGCCACGGCACCACTCTTCTGGTATAGCGAGGTGTTGTCGAACGACACCCTGGCGAATAGAGCGGAACTCCCGGGGCAGCCTTCGCTTGGACTCATGACAAGCCAGCCGCCGTCCAGAAGCGCCCGGTGGAATCGTCCGACTACCAGTTTGGCGCGGTCAGCGGCAAAATACATCATCACGTTTCGACACAGAATGACATCCATGGCCGACGTATTATTCATCAGCGACGGGTAGACGTCTTCGACGAGATTCAGATAGGAGAAACTGACCATTTGCCGCACGCGCGCGGCAAGTTCGTATTCATCATTTGCAGACTTGTTGAAATAGCCGGTCTTGAGCCACGCTGGCGCGCCCCGGAACGACCATTCCCGATATCGGCCGGCCCTGGCCTTGCTGAGGACATCGGGATTGATGTCGGTGGCCAGAATCGTGATGTCCCATTCGCTCAAAGAAGGAATCAGCCGGGTGAGCATGATGGCCAAGGTATACGCCTCTTCGCCAGTACAGCAACCGGCGCTCCACATTCGGATTCGCCTTTCCCCGCTTTTGCCGCGTACTGCGATCAATTCGGGCAGGACGTGCTCCTCAAGGGCTTTCAGAGCGGCAGGTTCGCGGAAGAAATAGGTTTCGCCCACTGTCAATGCCTGTGCCAGGGTGTCCTGTTCCACTGGGGTGATTCCAGTGGCCAGAAGACGGATCGCGTACGCCTCGGGATCGGCAAAGCCCATCTCCACGCCGCCGCGCTCCAACCCGCGGGCAAGAACGTCGTGGCGTTCAGATGGAAAATGGAGCCCCAGGCGCCGTTCGATCAGACCGCTTACGGCCTCCAGCGTATCTTGTTTCATGGCAACCGTGTTCATGGCGGAACTCCAGGCACAACGTGATCGAAAAGAAACGAACCATTTTTTCGCAGGAACCGCTCTAGGTCATATATCAGAATGGGGCATCGGCCACCGGGGTAACGGCCACCGCTCGGATCACCCGCTCGACCACGGAAAGGTGCAAGGCAATCCTAGTATCGCCGAGCCTTATGACGACGATGTGCCTCCCGTCGTCGGGAGGCATGGATGTTGTCGGTTCAAAACTCATTCCGGTTTCCTGCCACTCTTCCATGACTCGATAAACTAGTCTAAGCTTCGGCCTCGTTCTATGGGGTACAACCCTACCGCGTGGGTATATTCGCCTGAATTTCTCCGTCATTTCCATCCTGCCGCTCTCAACGCGATTCCGCGCGAACCGTGAGTGTGCGGAAAGTGGGGCCTGGGCTGGTACTACGGTTGGCAGATCATGACCAAGCGCGCTTGAGCAGCCGCGGACGGTCAGTCCGGAGGTCGTGAGGTCCAAGGTTGTGACTGTACCGGCGGGGCGCAGTGCAACGCGGAACTCGGAATGCCGGAGAAGGAGCTAACTCTTCAAGACGCATGCCTTGATTTGCTTATCCGGCTTGAATTTGACCGCCCGGCACTCAGGAATGATGACGGAGTTCCTGGGCGGCTATGGACTTTGATCCGGACAGCCACACCCCATCAGCTTTTTAATCCTTTGCATTCAATTCATGTTTGCGGACCAGACGTTGCAAATAGGCGCGCTCGATCTGCGCTTCACGGGCAGCGCGGGAAATGTTGCCGTTGTTCCGCTCCAGCAACTTGATAATATAGTCGCGCTCAAAGTGGTCGACCAATTGATTCTTTGCCACCTTGAAAGGCTTATCATCCATATTACCCAGACCCTCACC
>Ga0194053_10000159_pt1 | contig 52246 bp, 35 predicted proteins | sample SepL228m_MetaG_FD_161684 | JGI IMG/M metagenome (GOLD analysis project Ga0194053, IMG submission 161684) | Anoxic zone freshwater microbial communities from boreal shield lake in IISD Experimental Lakes Area, Ontario, Canada - Sep2016-L227-8m | ecosystem: Environmental > Aquatic > Freshwater >...
CCCTTATATCGCTCCTTCGTCGTATGCTTTTTCTCCGTGGATGGCGTAGTCGAGGCCTGTCTTCTCTGCCTCCTCATCCACTTTCACAGGAGTTATAAAGTTTATAATGACAAGCATGATATAAGTAAATACGAAGGCATAAGTTGCAGCTGCGAGTGTTGCCACTACCTGTTTGAAGAAGAACGAAGAGTTCCCTGCAAGCAGCCCGTCGGCGCCTGCTGCATTCACGCCTTTTACAGCAAAAACACCAAGGAGGATGGTTCCGACAACACCGCCTACACCGTGAACGCCCCATACATCAAGCGCATCATCCCACTTCATCCTGTTTTTAAACATAACAGCCAGGTAGCAGAATAAACTTGCGGCGGCCCCGATCAGGGGTGCCGACCATAAGGGAACAAACCCGGCACAGGGGGTTATGGTGGCCAGGCCCGCAATGGAACCCGTGAGCAGGCCAACGAATTTGGGTTTCTTGGCATGGGTCCATTCAAGGAACAGCCAGGTTACCGTAGCAAAGGAAGCCGCCACATCGGTATTTAAAAAAGCCAGGGAAGTGACAAAATCCACCGCGACTTCGCTCCCGGCATTGAAGCCGTACCAGCCGAACCATAATAATCCGCTTCCTATAGCAACAAGAGGAATGCTGTTTGGCGTTGAATTTTTGTCGACACGCCCGCCTACATAAATTACAGAAGCAAGTGCCGCGAACCCGGCCGTGGCATGCACTACAATACCGCCTGCAAAATCAAGCACGCCCCAATGTGCGAGTAAACCGTTTCCCCAGATCATATGGACAAACGGATAATATACCAGGATCTGCCACATGGTAAGGAAAATGAAATAGGCCTTGAAATTCACGCGGTTTACAAAAGCACCCGTGATCAGTGCGGGAGTGATGATGGCAAACATCATCTGGTAAGCGATGAAAACAAACTCGGGGATTTTCCCGTTCGTATACATGGAAGTTGGACTTATCCCATGCATGAAGGCTTTGTCGAAATTCCCTATAATGCCCCCGTCGCCTCCGCTGAAACAAAGCGAATACCCGAAGGTTACCCATAAAACAGTAGTCCAGCCAAGGGAAACAAAACTCTGGATCATGATGCCCAGGATGTTGCGCTTGGTTGCAAGACCGCCGTAAAACATTGCCAGGCCCGGGGTCATAAGCATGACCAGGCTGGCTGCTAACAGCATAAAGCCGGTTGAACCAGTTTCAATCATAAATCAAAATGTTAAGTGTATATTCTGTGAAAAGTCTTTTCTGGATTTGTGCGTCTATATGGATACAAATGACGCAAACCCCCGCAAACTGTGGAATACCGGATGTTCTGAATTAAAACTAAGGGATTTACTTAGAAACGGGGGGCCAGGTCACTCATCCTGCATCCTGTTCGATCACGCCTCTCCCAAATTGTTGCGTATTGCAAACTTTACCATGTCGACAGTGCTTTTAAAATTGTATTTCTGCATGATATTGTTTTTATGGGTCTCAACGGTCCTTATACTGATGTTCAGGCGTTCGGCAATTTCGGTATTTGACAGGCCTTCGGTGTACAGCCGAAGTATCTCGGTTTCCCTTGATGTGAGGCTTGCCTTTCGCGCAATGGCTTCAGGGGTGGTGGTGGCTTTAACCGAATGGGAATAGAGTTTCGAGATCACCTGGGCTATGGTGTCGCTGAAAAATTCCTCCCCCCTGGCAACCGTCCTGATCGCTTTCAGAAGTTCTGCCTTCGTGGTGTCCTGCTTGGGGAGATAGCCTTTGGCTCCCGCTTTCAGGGCATTGAAAATGTAATCTTCAGTCACATACATCGACAGCACCAGCACATGTATGCCCGGATGCTTTTCGTGGATCCTGCGGATAAGCTCAATACCTGATTTGCCAGGCATCGATAGATCGGTAATAAGCACGTCGGGGTTTAATTTTTTTACCATTTCAAGCGCCCTGGCAGTATCAGCGGCTCCTCCGCAAACTTCTATATCTGCTGCTTCCTGGAGCATATTGCTCAGTCCGTCACGGATGATCTGATGATCGTCCACCAACAGGACCCTGATCTTTGTCTTCATTTATGTATCGGTATTTTAACCCTGATTGTGGTTCCCCTGCCATCGGAAGTTTCGACATTGATAGTCCCTCCCAGTATCCTGGCCCGCTCCTGCATGTTATACAGCCCGTTCCCGCTTCCCGGTGAGCCCCCGGGGGCAGTAAACCCCTTGCCGTTATCTTCAAGTATCAGGATAAGGTTCTCTTTGTTTTCTATTAACTGCATGCTGATGTCATTTGCCCCGGAATGACGTATCGAGTTGTTCAGGGCTTCCTGCGCAATACGGTAAAGGTAAACCGTTGTCTTGTTATCGGCAGGCTCGGTTAAGCCGTGAGTGTAAAATTCAATTTCAAGATTGGCCTGGCGGCCAGCCGTATTGCAGAGATTTTCCAGTGCATTGGCCAGCCCGAGCTCATGAAGTGCCGATGGCATCAGGTCATTCGATATCTGCCGGGTCTCTTCTATAAGTGATCCGAAAACGCCCCTGATCTCCCCATAGGTTTTCTGAAGGCATTGAAAATCCTGACCATCACAATTCTCAAGCTGCAGTTTCGCCCCCACGAGTTTCTGTCCCAGCCCGTCGTGGAGTTCCCTGGAAACCCTCTGTCGCTCCATCTCCTGCCCGTCATACATGGCCGATAACCTCCTCTCCCTTTCCTCCCTGATCCTGTCGATCATGGTATTGAAAGTTCCGGCAAGCGCTCCTATTTCATCGGTGGACCTCACATCAACCCTGCCGTCAAAATCACCCTGCCCGGTTTTAAGGGCGGCATCCTTCAGCCGGATGAGAGGCTGGGTGATCATTTTGGAAATAAGCCTGGCTATGGCCAGGATAAAGATCGAAATGATAAGCGAGACAAGCAGGATGTCGTTTCGTATCCTGTCGACCGGGATCAGCGATTCCTCGTAATCGATCTCGGCCAGTATGACCCATTGCAAGCCGGGGATATCGAGGGGCTCGTATGCACTGAATACCTTTATATTCCTGTAATCGGCAGTCCCGGTGGCCCCGGTCCGGCTGGCGATGGCTTGTTTTGCGCTGAGTGAGCCGACTTTGGTTTTTAAAACCGAATGCCTGATGAAACGTGACTCGGAACGCATCAGCAGGTCAGGTCCCACAAGATAGGATTCCCCCGATTGCCCAAGGCCTATCCGGCTGTTGTTCTGAAGCATGATACGGTTGATCTCGGCCGATGAAACTTCCAGGATGACTGCCCCTTTCAGCCTGCCCCGGCCGTCCCTGACCCCCTTGCCCATCATGCAAACCGGTACGCTGTCATCGGCAGACCTCTTGAAAAGATCTATAATGACAAGTGTATCGCCTTGCTCCAGGCGCTTCCACAGTTGTATGAATTTTGCATGCCCGGCCTCCGGCCAGCCACCCGGGCCCTCTTCACCGAGGGTGATTACAGAGGGATTATCTCTATTCCCGTACGCCAGGAATAACCTTGAAAAGCCATAGCTCCCGGCATAAGACCGGATGTTGTCCATGGCGATCAAACGCGCCTGCCTGCCCTGAAGGCCCTGGCCCGAAGTATCACTGGCCAGCAGCTTCATATCATGACTGAGTGAAAGGAACCTAAGGCTCCTCATTTTTTCAGCAAAAAAATACTCGATCTGCTGTTTCTTGACCGCCCTTACCGATACAAGCTGATCAATGGTCCTTTTCACAATGGCCTCCCTCGCGGCATAAAATGAATAAATGCCGACCAGGGCTACCGAGGCCAGGCCCACAAACATAAACAATAAAAGAAGTTTGGTTGTTATGGAAGAAACCTTAAAATTCATCCTGCCTGATTATTGCACAAAGGTAATATTCCATGGGATAAAATATTTATCTTTGCCCTGATGAAAAAACTGTTCAGGATATTGAGGTATGCAAAGCCATACTGGCTCTATGCCATGTTGAATATCCTGTTCAACATCCTGTCGACGCTGTTTTCGCTTGTTTCATTCACCCTGTTCATCCCGGTCCTGAACATGCTGTTTCAGAAAGTGAAAGTACACCCGGTGGCTCCGGCAATGGACCTTTCACAGGCCCATTCTTTCGGGGAGCTGACAAAGATGCTTTCATTTGCGTCCCTTCAGGATAATTTCAACTATTTCTTCGGATCGATGATCCTGGAACACGGTGAAAAACAAATGCTGTTATATATCAGCATTACCATCGTGGTGCTGTTCTTCCTAAGGAATGTATTCCGTTACCTGGCCATGTTTTTCCTGGCCACAGTCAGGAATGGGGTGGTCAGGGACATCCGCAGTCAGCTGTATTATAAAGCACTTATACTGCCCCTGGGATATTACAACGAACAACGAAAGGGGGATATCATATCCCGCATGACCACCGATGTGCAGGAAGTGGAATGGTCTATCATGAGTTCCCTCGAAATGTTCTTCCGTGACCCGATCGCAATCATTGCTTACATGACGGTATTGTTTGCCATCAGCCCTAAACTGACAATTTTCATACTCATACTCCTGCCTTTATCTGGACTGATCATAGGCCAGATAGGCAAAAGCCTCAAAAGGACTTCCGACAAAGGGCAGAGGCAAATGGGGATACTTCTCTCCATCATTGAAGAAACCCTTTCAGGCCTGAGGATCATCAAAGCTTTCACAGCCATCGATTTTGCCGACAAACGCTTTCAGCAGACCAACAATCATTTCTTCAGGCTCATGGTCAGGTTGTACCGCAAACGTGACCTGGCCTCACCCCTGAGCGAGTTCCTGGGGGCCGTGGTTATCAGCATAGTGCTTTGGTTTGGGGGCCAGCTTGTGTTTACACCAGGGAACCTCCTCGATGCCGCTACTTTCCTTACCTATATGGTCATCTTCTCACAGATCATCAACCCTGCAAAAACAATAACCCAGGCCTGGTACAGCCTTCAGAAAGGGGCCGCATCCCTCGACAGGATACAGCAGGTATTGAACGAACCAGAGCTCATTGTGGAGAAACCCAATGCCGTCACAAAGAAAACCTTTGAAAAAGAGATAGAGTTCAGCAATGTGAGCTTTGCATACGTTCAGGAAGAAGTATTGAAAGAGATCCGCCTGACCATACCGAAAGGCCGCACCATAGCGCTGGTCGGCACTTCGGGAGGAGGGAAATCGACCATGGTCGACCTGCTGCCAAGATTTTATGATTGTAAAAAAGGCGAGATCCTGATCGACGGGGTCCCCATCCAGAATATGGTTATCAATGACCTCAGGGGGCTTATGGGAATTGTTTCCCAGGAAACCATCCTCTTTAATGATACCGTTTTCAATAACATTGCCTTCGGGATGGAGACGGCCAGCGAAGAGGCTGTAATCTCGGCTGCAAAAGTTGCCAATGCCCACGAATTCATTGAGAATATGCCTTTTGGCTACCAGACCAACATAGGCGACAGGGGTGTGAAACTGTCGGGTGGGCAGAAGCAAAGGCTCAGTATTGCCAGGGCTGTGCTCAAGAACCCGCCTATTATGATCCTCGACGAAGCCACATCCGCCCTCGATACCGAAAGTGAGAGACTGGTGCAGCAGGCCCTTGAAAACCTCATGAAGAACCGCACTTCCATAGTTATTGCCCATCGGCTGTCGACCATCCAGTTTGCCGACGAGATCATTGTACTGCAGTCGGGTGAGATCGTCGAAAGGGGAACCCACGCCGAATTGCTTGAACGTAACGGTGTTTACCGGAAATTGTCAGATCTTCAGTCTTTCGTTTAATCCGTTACAGGAAGAGAATACCAATCATGATCCCCCGAAAAGCACTCATTATTTCAGTTCTCCTTGTTATTGTCCTCGTTGCCGCCTCCTGCAGCAAAAGTTCATATTATTACCGTGACAAGGAAACCAAGACCAGGAACTGCGCCCAGCCGGCTACAACATCGCATAAATACAAGAAATAGGTTTTACACCTCGGCCATCCTGAGCAGGATGGCTTCAAGTTTTTTCTTGATCAGCTTGGTGCGGCAGCTGTAATCATTGACAATGATTGAAAAGATAAGCTCACGCCCGGAAACGCTCTTGACATAGCCTGCAAAACTCTTAACTCCTGCAATCGTCCCGGTCTTGGCCCTGACCCTTCCCTCGGCAGCCGTTCCCCTTAATGCCTTATGCAGGGTGCCTGTAAGTCCGGCAATGGGAAGAGATTCGTAAAAGGGAAGGAAATATTTGGATTGGGTCATGATAAACAAGGCATCGACAAGCTGCTTTGGGGAGATTGCATTGTTTCTCGATAAGCCGTTCCCGTCTTCAAAATACATCCCGCGCGTGTCCAGACCCTTGGCTTTCCAGAACTCGAGTATGGCCTGTACCCCGGCATCCTTTGTATTGTGATTGTATATTTTACCGCCGATGCGGCGAAGGATCTTGGAAGACCTCCAGTTAATACTGTGCTCGTTCGTTACAGTGACTTCCGGGATAATTGCAGGCCCGAAGATCTCAAGTGCAGGGGCGGTAACGAATAACTTCAGCGTGGAAGCCGGCATCATCGGTTTGGTTTGCTCGCATTCAGCAATTACGGTCTTTTTGCTTTCCCTGGTAATGTCGATGATAAAATACCCGAGCGTGGCGTTTTTAAGGCAATTATCGGCCTTTAACTCCTCCAGGTCAGAAAGAAGCAGGCTGAATCGTTTTGCCTCAACACTGGTCAGTACAGGAACGTCCTGGATTTTTTTCTCGGCTTTTTTACCCTCCTGCCGGCAGGAAATAGTAAAAAGCAAAAAAAATCCGAGGGGAAGGATATAAAATTTTAACGGCATCCGGATGAATTGGTAACAGGGCACAAAGATCGTAAAAAATGCTTAGCTCTAGGGGAAGGTTAAAAAATATTTTTTACTTGTTAACTCGTTCACAATGAAAATTATAGATTACGTATGCATAGTTTTGTTTGTGAACGGTTTTTAGTCGTAATTTCGCGGCCTGGATTAAGATTAATTATTTGCAAATGATAAAAAAAGTACTTGTTGCCAACCGGGGTGAGATAGCAGTACGGGTGATGCGTTCATGCCGGGAAATGGGCATTAGGTCTGTCGCTGTTTTTTCCGATGCCGACCGCAATTCGATGCACGTGCGGTATGCCGATGAAGCCTATAATATCGGTCCGGCGCCTTCACGCGAAAGTTATCTTAACATTGAAGCAATCATACAGGCAGCAAAAATCTCCGGTGCCGATGCAGTCCATCCGGGATACGGTTTCCTTTCCGAGAATGCAGCCTTTGCAACGCGCTGCCAGGATGAAGGGATCATCTTTGTTGGCCCCGACCCATACGCCATCACGACCATGGGCGATAAGATCATTGCCCGCCAAACCATGATCGCTGCCGGGGTCCCTGTAGTCCCGGGAACCACCGAAAAGATCAACGATGAGCAGAAAGCCCTTGAGATCGTTAATGAGATAGGGCTTCCCGTCATGATCAAAGCTTCAGCCGGCGGGGGAGGGAAAGGCATGAGGCTTGTAAAGCATATTGATGAACTTGGTTCTTCGTTCCGTCGTGCCAAATCGGAAGCCATGAATGCTTTTGGCAACGACGCCGTATACATAGAGAAATACATTGAGTCGCCCCATCACATTGAATTCCAGATCCTGGCCGACAGCCTCGGGAATGTGGTGCACCTTTTTGAAAGGGAATGCTCCATACAGAGGAGGCACCAGAAAGTCATTGAGGAGACGCCCTCGCCTTTAATGAACCCTGAACTCAGGCGGGAAATGGGGGAGACGGCGGTACAGGCTGCCAGGGCCGTGAATTACAAGGGAGCCGGCACCATAGAATTTATCGTCAGCGATGACCTTAAGTATTACTTCCTCGAGATGAACACGAGGCTGCAGGTTGAACACCCGGTAACCGAAAGGGTGGTGGGTGTTGACCTTGTGAAGGAACAGATCAATATAGCCAACGGGAACCCCCTCCCGTTCAGGCAGGAAGACCTTCGTCAATCGGGCCATTCGGTCCAGTGCAGGATCTATGCCGAAGACCCGGATAATAACTTCATGCCCAACCCGGGACTTATCAGTCATATTACGGAACCCCACGGGCTGGGCCTGCGTTGCGACGGTTATGTTTACGAGGGATATGAGATCCCTATCCATTATGATCCCATGATCACCAAGCTGATCTCCTGGGGAGAAACCAGGACCGAGGCCATCGCCCGCATGAAGCGTGCATTGTATGAATACAAAATAACAGGGGTAAAGACGAACATCAAGTTCCTTGAAAAGATCATGGATACCAATGATTTCAAGGACGGGAAATACAACACCCATTTCATCGAGAAGAACGAGGCAGCCTTGCATGCATCCCGCCTTTGCGGCACAGAATGTGAGGACATGGCCATAATGGCCGCTTTCGTCGATTTTCTGACAAAAATGGAGAGGATACAGCCGCCCAGGTATACCGATGAACTTGGCTCCAACTGGAAAGATTTCGGAAGGAAACGCAATGTGTTACGTCTGTAACCCTAAATCGTAAATATTCGCATTATTGTTAATTTTAATAGTGCTCATTTCGGCTTCGCCGAACGTAAATCGTAAATCTCTTATATGGCCTACGAAGTAAATCTTGAACACCGAAGCGCAAAAGTCGAACTGCTGAACCGGGTCGGAAATAAAGTCCTGCTCGATATAGACGGGCATAAGTATGATGTTGATATTGCCATGGTGGAGAAGGGTGTTTATTCCATCCTTTACAATGGCCATTCTTACAATGTCGAACTCATTGAAGGGGACAGCAGTAAAAAATACATAGTGAACACTTTTGCCAAAACCTTCAACGTGGAGATCGTTGATGCCGAATCAAAATACATCAGCAGCAGAAGCCAGGGCATGGCAGCCGAAGAGGAGAACCAGGTTGTATCACCCATGCCCGGCAAGGTGGTCAAGATCCCTGTAAAAGCAGGGGAGGAGGTAACTGCAGGCCAGACCCTGATCGTTGTGGAAGCGATGAAGATGCAAAGCGAATTCAAAGCAAGCCACGATAAAAAAGTACTCGAAATACTCGTTAAAGAAGGAGATACCGTAAATGCTCATCAGCTCATGATGAAACTGGAATAAGAAAGCCATGAGCCATAAGCCATGAGCCATGGGTAAAACCTGCTTATAACTCATGGCTCATCACTCATCACTCATCACTAATAGCAGATAATTATGATTTCTCTGGAAGAAAAATTAAAGGAATTCGAGAACCGAAATAATGCCGCAGAACTTGGAGGCGGGACTGAAAAGATTGAAAAGCTTCATAAAAAGGGCCGCCTTACTGCCCGTGAAAGGATACTTCTTCTTCTTGACCCCAATACGTTTGTGGAGATGGACAAGCTTGTCATGCACCGCTGCCACGATTTCGGCATGGCCAAGAACAAGATCCCCGGCGACGGGATGGTTACCGGTTACGGAAAGGTCGACGGCCGCCTTACTTTTGTGTTTGCCCAGGATTTTACCGTTTTTGGCGGTACCATGAGCCGTGCCAATGCCGAGAAAGTCGTTAAAATCATGGATATGGCCATGAGTATGGGGGCACCTGTAATAGGGCTTAACGACTCAGGTGGCGCACGTATCCAGGAAGGCGTTGAAAGCCTGGCAGGCTATGCCGATATCTTTTACAGGAATGTCCAGGCATCGGGAGTGATCCCTCAGATCTCGGCTATCCTTGGCCCCTGTGCCGGAGGTGCAGTATATTCGCCGGCCATGACCGATTTTATTTTCATGGTCAAGGAAAGCAGCTATATGTTTGTCACCGGCCCCGAAGTCATCAAGACGGTGACCCATGAAGAAGTCACCATGGATGAGCTGGGCGGTGCAATGACTCACAATTCCAGGAGCGGGGTTGCCCATTTTGCAGCTGAAAACGACGAACAGGTGATCATGATGATAAGGGAACTTCTCAGTTTCCTTCCTTCAAACAACATGGCCGATCCGCCCACCCGCCCTTGTACCGATGATGTCATGAGACAGGATGAGAACCTCCAGGAGATTGTCCCTGCCGATCCGAACAAGCCCTACGATATCAAGGATATTATCACTACGGTTGTCGACAACCATAACTTTTTCGAGGTGATGCCTCATTTTGCAGGCAATATCATCATCGGGTTTGCACGCCTCGGCGGTAAACCCGTAGGTATTGTCGCCAACCAGCCGGCTTTCCTGGCAGGGGTGCTCGACATCAATTCATCGGTCAAGGGAGCCCGGTTTGTCAGGTTCTGTGACGCATTTAACATTCCTTTGATCACCTTCGAAGACGTGCCTGGTTTCCTACCCGGTACCAACCAGGAATTCGGCGGTATCATCAAACACGGGGCTAAGCTGCTCTATGCTTTCTGCGAGGCAACCGTTCCCAAGATCACCGTCATCACCCGTAAAGCATACGGGGGGGCTTATTGCGTCATGTCGAGCAAGCATATAGGCGGTGATGTCAATTATGCCTACCCCACCGCCGAGATCGCCGTCATGGGCCCCGAAGGCGCCGTTAATATTATCCATAAAGGCAAACTTGACGAAACCGAAAGGGCCGAAGCCGTCGACAACTACCGTAAGACCTTTGCCAATCCTTACAAGGCTGCCGAACTGGGCTATGTCGATGAGATCATCCTCCCGAAACAAACGCGTATGAAGCTTATACAGGCACTGGAACTCACCCAGAACAAAAGCAAGCAGAATCCGCCAAAGAAGCACGGGAATATACCTCTGTAGTGTCGCAGTTGCATTTTGAATGCGTTGTATTGAAGCGCAGTATCATGCATAAGCTGCCTTGGCTTATCAAGCGAAAACTGAGAACTGGCAGAGATTTGGAATACTCAGGAATTGAGCGCAGATAAGGCGCAGCAGCGGTGCACTGATACAAGCGGAATCATGTTCATCGCTTTTTTCCCTACCTTTGTAAGTAAATACCGCGACTATGTCTGATATCGCAAACGTCATCCGCCTTAAAGCCGAAGAATATTTTTCAGAGATACTGGCTATCCGCCGCTACATCCACCAGCATCCTGAACTCTCAAAACAGGAAAAAAACACCATGGAATTTATTGGCAGCAAGCTCAGCGAATACGGTATTCAATATAAGGATAATGTTGGCGGATATGGGATCGTCGGGCTCATTGAGGGCCGCGAACCGCAAGCCGCCTGCCTGGCTCTCAGGGCCGATATGGACGCCTTGCCGATAAATGAAACCAACGAAGTTGCATACCGTTCGGCAAACCCTGGCGTAATGCATGCATGCGGCCATGATGTGCATATGGCCTGCCTGCTGGGCGCCGCAAAGATCCTGAATTCCCTGAGGGAACATTTCAGGGGCACAATAAAACTTTTATTCCAGCCATCCGAGGAAACCTATCCCGGTGGGGCGATACAAATGATACAGGCCGGGGCATTGGAAAACCCGAAACCTGATTTCGTGATCGGGCAGCATGTTTTCCCGTTTTTCAGCTCAGGCCAGGCAGGTTTCAGGCCGGGCATGTTCATGGCCTCCACCGATGAGTTCTTTATTACGGTGAAAGGGAAAGGCGGGCACGGGGCAATGCCGCAGACTGCTGTTGATCCTATCCTTATCGCCTCACATATTGTTGTTGCCCTTCAGCAGATCGTCAGCAGGAATGCAAATCCGCTTACTTCAACGGTTGTCACAGTGGGCAAATTCACTGGCGAGGGAAGAACCAATGTGATCCCCGAGACCGTAAGGCTTGAAGGTACGGTGAGGACTTTCGATGAAGAATGGAGGGCCCGTGTGCATGAGCTGCTGAAGCAAATAGCCTCCGGAACAGCCGAAGCCATGGGCGGCAGCTGTGATGTGGTTGTCGACAGGGGCTACCCCTTCGTGTTCAATAACGAGGACCTCACCGCCAGGCTGATCAAACTCTCAGGGGATTATCTTGGGGAAACAAACGTTAAACCCATGGAACAGAAAATGGGGGCCGAAGACTTTTCTTATTTTGCACAACAAGCCCCCTCCTGCCTGTATGGGCTTGGGATTGCCTATCCTGCGGCAGGAACCGGCCCTAACCTGCATACCGCAGGGTTTAATGTCGACGAATCGGCGTTGAAAACAGGGATGGGACTGATGGCATGGCTGGCGGTTAATGTGATGGCGTAATGAAAAGCGGACCTGGTTTTTATTTCGGTAATAATCTTCAGTTCGCATCTTCACACCGCCGTTGGGGTTTGCTGCGCTGCACCCAAGGCGGCTTGTGTGAAATGCTTCACTTCAGCTTGTTTCCCCTGCTGCCTTTCATTGCTGCATCTTTGATTCTTTTTCTTCCCCGCTTCTCCCAGGCCCAGGATCCTCCACCGGGGGGCACTGTACTGCCGTTTCAACAGGATGCAGTTACAGCGAACAACGAAGACCAGCTGGCAATGCAATTCTTCCAGGCCAGGAATTTTGAAATGGCAGCCGGACTTTATGCCCGGATTTATCCGAAGAAGCCGACCTATTACACCTACACTTACTACTTTTTTTGCCTGGTCGAATTGCGGGATTTTGACGAAGCCAGAAAGATTGTTAAAGCCAGGCAGAAAGCAGAACCTGATGCGCTCAAATACCAGGTCGACCTGGGTTATATATTTTTCAGGGAAGGGAATACTGTGAAAGCCAGGAAGATATATGATGACGCCCTGAATCGCCTGCAACCCGATCCACAGCAGCTCAATGATCTGGCAAACGCCTTCTATTCAAAAGGCGAACTTGATTATGTGATCAGAACCTATAAAAAGGGACGGGAACTTATACCAGGCATAAATACCATAGCCTTTGAGCTAGCCGGCGTTTATGAGCGGACGGGAAATTTTAAGGAAGCAATACAGGAATACCTGGGCCTGCTCTCCATCGACCGTAATTATGAACCTACCGTCAGAAGCTACCTCCAGAACATGCTGGCCAAAGATGATGACAATTCAAAGAATGAGCTTTTTAGGAAAATGCTCCTCGAATATGTCCAAAAATCACCCGATAAAGTTTATTTTTCAGAGATGTTGTGGTGGTATTCCATTCAGCAAAAAGATTTTGAGCTGGCGCTGATCCAGGGAAAGGCACTCGACCGCCGCCTGAAGGAAGACGGGAGCCGCATCCTGGACCTTGCGAACCTGGCCGTCTCCAACGGTAATTATGAGGTTGCCGACGAAGCATATAATTATGTTATCGCCAAAGGATCATCGAATCCGAATTTTGAAACAGCAAAAAGGGAGCAGTTGCACACGAGGTATGCCAGGCTGAGCGGGGACCTCTCAACCACCACCGCAAAGCTTGTAGAACTGAAGAAAGCCATGGTTGCCGAACTGGACAGGTGGGGCGATGATCCCGGGGCAGTGCGCCTCGCCACAGACCTTGCCCACCTGGATGCATTTTTCCTGAAAAGCCCCGATGAAGCGCTTGACCTGCTTGACCGGGTATCTGGGTTGAGGGGTTTGACGGAGAAGGACCGTGCGGATGTTAAAATGGAACTTGCCGACATCCATCTTCTCAACGGTGATATGTGGACTGCAACAGTACTGTACCAGCAGGTTTACAGGGATTTTAAAAACGATGCCAACGGCCAGGAAGCCAAGTTCAGGAATGCACGCCTTTCGTATTATATGGGTGAATTCCAGTGGGCCAGGGCCCAGCTCGACATTCTTAAAGCTGCAACTTCCAAATTCATTTCAAACGACGCTCTGGAACTCTCCATGCTGATCAGCAATAATTATGACCCCGACAGCAATACAGTCGCTTTGGGGATATACTCCAGGGCCGAGCTTGCCGATTTCAGGAATAATGAGGAACTGGCATTGCAGGCACTGGATTCCATCCCCATGCTTTTTACCGAACATCCGATCCTCGATAACGTGAATTACCGCAAAGGGGAGATCTTTCTTAAACTTGGGAAATATGCCCCTGCCGATTCCATGTTTGCCCTTGTCATAAAGAACCACCCTGTTGATATCATCACAGATGAAGCCCTGATGAAGAGGGCAATGATCCATGAGACTTCCCTCGCCGATAAGCAGGGGGCCATGGCTTTCTACCAGGAGCTGCTAAATACATACCCGGGAAGCCTCTTTGTACCCGAAGCAAGAAAACGCTATCGTACACTCAGGGGTGATATTAATCAATGAAATGATAAGACCAAAAAAACACCTGGGCCAGCATTTCCTGCATGATGAAAACATCGCAAGGAAGATCATTGCCTCGATTCCCCGTGAACCCCGGCTCGTCCTTGAAATAGGCCCTGGTACCGGTGTCCTGTCTAAATACCTTCTTGAGGATGATACCCTTGATCCCTGGTTTATAGAAGTTGACCGTGAGTCGGCCGCATACCTGCCGGTGAAATTTCCTGCCATCCGCCAACGGCTTATCCAGGCTGATTTCCTGAAATACCCTCTGGCTTCCTTTCCCGCAGAAGGGCGTACCCTTGAACCAATGACCATAGTGGGTAATTTCCCTTATAATATCTCATCCCAGATATTGTTTAAAGCTGTCGAACACCGCGAGAGGGTGCATGCAATCGTCGGAATGTTCCAGAAGGAAGTGGCTGAAAGGATCACCAAACCTCCCGGGAGTAAATCGTATGGTATCCTCAGCGTGATCACACAGGCATTTTATGATACGGAATACCTTTTTACCGTAAACGAATCGGTGTTCAGGCCCCCTCCGAAAGTGAAATCGGCCGTGATAAGGCTCACAAGAAATACCAGGAATAAGCTTGGATGCGACGAAGCATTCTTTTTCAGGCTCGTGAAAACCGCATTCAACCAAAGGCGAAAAACTCTTCATAATGCCATAAAACCCCTCACTGCCGATATCAGGGATGAAGCCTCCCTGCCATTTCTCCGCAGCCGGGCCGAACAACTCAGCGTGGATGATTTTATCCTTCTTTCAAGAGAGATTTTTGAGAGACAAGCCTGATTTCCCTATCTTTGTGCCCTGTTTAGAGATTCCAAGCCGATACGGATGAAAAAGAAACCTGTAAAAAAAGCAACTCCCAAAAACCCTCTGCCAAAAAAGAAGGTTTTTAAACCGGAGCTGCCTCCATCATTGTCGCGAAAAGCCAATCTTATCATCGTCGGTATACTTTTCGCCTGGGTGCTGATTTTATACGGGAATACGGTTTTCAACAAATATTCTGTTGACGATAACCTTATGGCCAATAACGAAATGGTGAGGCAGGGGTATAAAAGCATACCAAAGATATTTTCCACTTTTCTGATTGATGAGAAAATAAATGTAGGAAGACAAAGATCAGATTACAGGCCTGTTGCGAAGGCAACATTTGCTGTTGAGTTTGGATTATGGGGTCAGAAACCCGGCAGGAGCCACCTTGTTAATGTATTTATCTATTTCCTTGCCTCACTCCTGACTTTTTATGTGTTAAGAAGGCTCCTCAGCAATTATAATATCCTTTTCCCCCTGCTGATCTCAATACTCTTTATGGCCCATCCAGTTCATACGGAAGTTGTGGCCAGCCTCAAAAGCCGGGATGAATTACTTGCCTACCTGTTTGGAATGGCAGGTATGTATACCCTGCTTTCATATACCTATACCCGAAAATACGGTTATGTCATGCTTACATGCATCTTCTTTATATTCGGATGCATAAGCAAGCTTTCGGCCCTTCCTTTTTTGGCATTATATATACTCGTACTTTATTTTTTCAGCAATCTGAAGCCAAGGGCAATTGTATTGGCCTCCATACTTATCCTTGTTGCCGGCCTTGCTGCGTTTATTGTTCCAAGGCTTTTTCTTCCGCCTACATTCCGTACGAATTATTATTTCGAGAATGCCCTTTATTTCGAAAAGAACATCTGGCTCAGGCTTGGCACTGCCATGATGTCGTTGTTATTCTACCTGAAGATCCTTTTTTACCCGTACCCCCTGCTGTATTACTACGGATTTAACATGATACCCCTCACGGTTTTGGTCAATCCACTGGCATTGCTTTCAGTGCTGATCCATGCCGTACTCCTGGTCTATGCCCTGGTCAATATCCGCAAAAAAACCTTCCTCTCATTTGCAATCCTCTGGTACCTCATTGCGATATTTATGTACTCAAACCTGGTCATTCCAATGGTAGGAGTAGTAGCGGAACGGTTTGTATTCCTGGCTTCCCTCGGCTTTATCATGGCCCTGGCTTTCCTTATTTTCAAAGTCTTTAAAACCGATCCTAAAAGCCTTACAATTGAGCTTGACTCAAGGATCAAAATTATTGCCCTTGTCGCAGTGATCCTGATTCCCTCAGGGATACTTACTTTCAATAGGAATATCAGCTGGAGGACTATGAATTCCCTGTATATTAAAGATATCCCCAAACTTGAAAAGTCAGCAAAAGCCAACTATCAATATGCTTCTTATCTTACAAGGATAGTTTACAACGATGAGAACTTTCTGAGGTACGGAGCCTCCAACCAGTTCCTGAGAGAAACCATCAAAAAGCATCTTTATCGGTCTATCAGGGTATATCCGAGCTATAATGCCCTGAATGACCTCGGGACCGTATTCCTTTTTCTCGATAAAAACTATGATTCGGCCTTGTACTTTTTTAAGAAAACCGTTGCCCTTGATTCGACATTAACACCCGCCTTCGTTAATATGGGAATGACCTACCGCCAGCTTGGCAAATACCCTGAAGCCATGGCCTGCTACCAGAAAGTACTCAGGATTGAACCGAAGGAGATCAAAGCCTATTTTGCCATAGCCGATATATACAATGATATGGGGGATATGAGCAAGGCAATCCATTTGAATGAACTGGTTATCAAACAATATCCCGATTTCGATATGCCCTATATCAATATCGGTAATTACTTTATGCTTAAACAGGATACGGCCGAAGCAGTGAAGTACTGGGAACAGGCAGCAGAGAAAAAGCCTACTGCCGAGCTCTGCTACCAGCTAAGTGTGTTATACAGGATTCACAAGGATATGGATAAGGCCGGTTATTATTATAAGCTTGCAGGCTCTGCAGCTCAAAGTTCCAGGTAATATGAATATAGAGACATTAACCTTACCCGATCTTCTTACTGAAGCCAGGAGAACAAATCCTGAAAATGGAATAGGATTTATCCAGCGCGACGGAGGGATTCACTTTTATACTTATCCCCAGCTCTTCGGGGAGGCAGTATCGGTGCTTTCCATGCTACAGTCTGAAGGTATCAAGGCGGGTGACAAAATCATTCTTTCGATCAGCAAAAGCGAGGAAATAGTAAAATCACTCTGGGCTTGCTTCCTTGGTGGGATTATCCCCGCAATAGTGCAACCCCCGTTGAGCTTCACTGATTATAATCCGGCATCCGAGAAGATTAAAAAAATCTTTTACCGTCTGGACCAGCCCAGGATACTTTACTCAACGGAGCATCAGCTTAACTGGGACAAGATGGCTATAGACAAGGCCTGTCTGTTACCATTTCCGGAACATTTGCCGGCCAGCAACAAGGCCGTCCTTTATAAGCCCCGCCCGGATGAGACTGCATTCATACAGTTTTCATCAGGAAGCACAGGGGAACCAAAAGGTATCATATTGACACATTCGAATCTCATCCATAATATGGACAGTATTATCAAAGAGATCAAATGTATCAAAAATGAAGCCTGGTCTAATTGGATGCCCTTATATCACGATATGGGCCTCATTGGCTTTCACATGGTTCCGCTAATGATGAAAACATCCAATTATATAATCGACACCCAGGATTTTATAAAAAATCCCTTACTCTGGCTGGATGTTCTTGACAGGTATAAAGTAGGTATTACAGCCTGCCCCAATTTTGCCCAGGAAATTGTGAGGAAGGCTTTGGTAAGGTATCCCGAAAGAACCTGGGACCTTAGCCACGTAAGGCTGATATTCAACGGGGCCGAACCTATCTCTCCAAAAGTTATGTTTCATTTTCTTGAAACCCTGGCGCCTTTCGGGCTTAAACCTTCGGTCATGCTCCCTGCATATGGCATGGCTGAGGCTACACTTGCAATAGCCTTCACCATTCATGAACAGAATCCACGCATGCAGGCTTTTAACAGGGATGCTTTGTTAAAAGAAGGTATCGCCCTTGCAGTAAATCCCAAAGAGCCGCATTGTATACTGCTTGTCAACCATGGAACAGCGCAGAAACACAGCAAGGTCAAAATTTGTAACGAGAAGGGTGATGTTCTTCCTGATGGAAGGATCGGGGATATAAAAGTTATTGGACCCAATATAACTTCAGGATATTTTAATGATCCTGTGAATACTGCACAACTTTTCAGCGATGGCTGGATGAATACCGGGGACCTGGGTTTTATCTTCAATGATGAGCTGTATATAACAGGAAGGCGCAAGGATATCATTTTTATAAACGGCTCTAATTATTTCGCCCAGGATCTTGAAGAATATGCATACACCCTGGAAGGCGTGGCCAGGGGCAAATTCGTGATCAGTGGCTATTTTGATGCAGCCAGGGGAAAAGACCTCATTCTTGCCTTTATTGTCGGGTCGGATAATGACAACACCAGGGCCTTATGTAAATTCATCAGGCGTGAGTTCAGCAATAAGCTGGGGATACAATTGGACACTTTCATTCCGGTCAAATCGATCGACATTCAAAGGACTTCAAGCGGGAAACTCCAGAGATATAAGCTGGTTGAAAAATTCCTTGCAGGGTCTTTCCAGTCAAGAATAGGAATTGACCAGCTTCAGTAATTTTTTTCAGGTTTCAAACTATACCGTGGCGGTCATCAGAAAAGGTAGACCCTTCCCGGGATATTGACCTTGTCAGACATGGGTTTCAGATGATGTTGTATTTTTTCCTCCCATTCAAGGGCCACAGGGTCGTGGGCTTCATTAGGCTCAAAAATAAAGAAACCGGGCTCATCGGTGCCTGCGACCAGGCCGATTGCTTCCCTGAAACGTCCCGAAGTGCGAAGCCGGAATAAATCAGGCGTTATGAAAAACTTTTGGTTTGCCTCATTTTCCTGTCCTGGGCACATCTTGTAACCAAGACTGTAGATGAAACTGCGAACAGCGTCATTTTCCTTTAATACATGGGCATACCCGGTTTTAAAATGAAATGCGTTCAGGAGTATTTCGGTTGTCATAAATGAAATGGTCGCAGGAACTGAGGTTTGATGGTATTTAACATCGGGAATGAAAATCCCCCCTTCAGCCGACATTTCATCCCAGTCAATATTTTTTAAATTGATGACCCCGATTTTCACGGCCTGGTATTCAATTACAGTGTAAAAATTGTGAATGTTATTTATTGATTTAAACCATGCATGTTGCATCACGGGCGTGATGTAATCCCTGAATGCAAAATTGTCGCGCACAACAGGATCATTCCTCCATTGCCTCACCAGCTCAAGGTCATCCTCTTTCAAACGATGTAAAGTGATTCCATATCGTATCAGTTTCATTATACGATCTTTTTTATGGAATAAAGGGGTTTTCGGTTTTCAACCTCATAGATCCGGCTAAGGTACTCCCCGATGACACCCAGGCTGAACAAAATCAGGCTGGTTGAAAATAAAATAGCCACTATCATTGAAGTGTACCCGAGCGGGACATTAAAGAAGATTTTTTTAATGATAAAATATAAGCCAAAGCCGAAAGTTATCAAGAAGGAGATAAAACCACCGTATACAAGAAGCTTAAGGGGGATGGTAGTATAATAAATGAGGATGTTGCCTACCAGCTTCAGGATTTTCTTTGAATTGTAATTTGAAGCGGCATATTTTCGGGCTTCATGACGAACCTCCACAAGGTGTATGTCATCGGTATACCATTGAAGCATTTCATCAATAAAGATGAAGTTCTGGTGCAGGTCGGTAATTTTCTTTGCCAGGTCAGCCTTGATCAGACGGAATGAAGAGCCTTCCTCTATTGTATTCCTGAAAAATTTTGACGACTTCTTTATGGTGTGGCTGCCAATCCTGCGGATGGCCGAGTGTTTCTTCAGGCGGTAAAACCCATAAACCAGGTCGGCTTCTTCAGGGTTGAATGCTGACAGCAGTTTTGTTATCTCCTCCGGGGGTGTCTGAAGATCGTCATCAATGGTAATGATCAGGTCCCCTTTTGCAAATTTGAACCCGCAGGAGGTGGCATTGTGCTGGCCGAAATTTTTATTTAATTGTATGCCGACGACATTTTCTGGGAATTCCGATTTTAATTCCCTTATGACATTCCAGCTTTGGTCACGGCTGTAGTCATCAATATAAATTGTTTCAAAGCTTTCCCCTGTCAGGTCAAAAACAGCTTTAATCCTGAAGAAGAGTTCTTTTAAGGACTGCTGGCTGTTATAAACCGGGATGACGACTGAATATTTCGGATTGTTCATATTATTCTCCCCCAAGGATCAGGCTGGTTCCGTTGACCCATTTTGAAGCATCAGAAAGAAAGTAAATGACTGCAGCGGCGACATCTCCCGGTTTCCCTATGCCCATGGGGTACCTTCCCAGGTAACGGTTCAGGGCTTCATCCTGCATTTTCTTTTCAGCATGGTTGTCGATCATGGGAGTTTCCACCAATCCGGCCAACAGGCAGTTTGAACGGATACCATTGGTGACAAACTCAAGAGCCAGGGTTTTTGAATAGGCTTCCAGGGCGGCCTTTGATCCGCTGTATAAAGCTCCCCCGAAATATGGGTTCCTGGTTGCGATGCTTGACATAAACACTATTGATGAAGGATTCTGCAGCAATTTTTTCCTGAGCAATTTACTGGTCAGGTTTACCGGAACCACATAGTTAATGGAAAACATCCTGTCGATATCGGCCTGCGTGATAAATTTTACCGGCAGGGGCCCAACGATGCCAGCACAGTGGACTATGCCGTTAAGTTTTGGCAATGAGCTTACCAGGGCATCCAATTCGTCTTCTCTTGTAAGATCGGCTTTATACATGGAATGATTGCCCTTTTCCAGTCCTGAATAGGTTTCCTCAAGGCGCTTTTCGTCACGTCCTGTAATGATGAGGCTGGCTCCGTTACGGCTGGCTTCCAGGGCCGATGTTCTGCCTATGCCCGATGATGCGCCGGTGATCAGTATCGTTTTACCGTGGAGATTGAATTCATTCATAAGTGCGATTCAAGAAACAGATCAGATTTCCATTACTGGGGGACAAATTATACGTTCGGTTCCTATCAGGGCAGAACCCCACGATAAACCTACCCCAAAGGCTGAAAGCAATAAATTCAATTTGCCCTGAATAAGCTGGTCCCTCAACTGGGTAACCATGGTGAGAGGAACTGAGGCCCCGCTTGTGTTCCCGTATTCCCTTAAGGAATAAGGCACTTTGCCGGGCTCCATTTTAAGCATTTTCCTAAGGGTTTCGTTGATCAAACGGTTTGCCTGGTGAAAAACCAGGTAATCAATACCTTCAAGGTTTACATTTGTATACTGAAGCAGGGCTTTGATGTTTGGAACCACCTCCCTGAGGCTGAAATTAAATACTTCAATACCATCAAGTTCGAGGTTCAGGCGGTTTCGATGAATCCCTTTGGAATACTTCCTTACATCAAATGATTTCTTCGTGATAATGTTTCTTATTCCTCCATCCTGGATAATAAGCGCTTTATATCCTGATCCGTCTGTTTGCAGGTTGAACGACATGGGCGAAGCATCGCGGTTGTATTCAAGGGCTGTAACTGTGCCGGCATCGCCGAATAAAGGATAAGTGCTTTTATCCCGGTATGTTGTAGTTGTAGTCGAGATGTCACCCACCATTAATAGAGCCTTCCTGATTGAGCCCTGCTGCATCATGCCTGCAGCGGTGGAAAGCCCGTATATGTATCCCGAACACCCTAACCCGATATCAAAAGCCAGGCAGGAATGCGGCAGGCCTAAACGGTCCTGGAGGATACAGGCAGTTGTGGGCACAAGGTAATCGCGGGATTGGGACACAAAGATCAGGAGCTCAATTTCATCCCTTTTCCAGTTAAGATTGTCAAGCAATTGATTGGATGCGGCAAAGCAAAGATCCGATGTGGTCACCCCTTTTTTTGCAACGTGACGGCTTTCAACACCTATGTTTTTAATAAGGGATTCTCTCTCCTTTTCAGAGATCCAGGAGTAATCACGGTTATATTCCACATGCTTTGGAACAGCTGCTGCAATACCTGCTATACTAACTCCCGGTATGGAAAATAATGCCATTTATTTTTGAAAACGGGTTTCAACAATGGTGTAAATGTCTTTGATGGTCTTGGATTTGATCAGGTCGTTGGCAGTCAGGGTTACATTGTATTCTGTCTTGATCAAAGCGATCAGGATCAGGGCATTGATGGAATTCCAATCGAAAGCATCCCTGAACTTACTGTCGGGTTTAAGCAGCCCGGGCTTTAAATCTTCAAATTCACCTTCTATTTTAATGATAAAATTCTGAATATCCATGTTCATGATAATTAACCGGCAAAGGTATCAAAAAACAATGATTGAAATCCAATTTTGTCGTTGCGCCGGATCACAGGCCCTGCTAATTATTCTTCCCGGGCAATGCCTTTTCCCCAAAGAACCTGCTGTATGTTTTGACCAGGATAAGCGATTTCAGCGAAAACCAAAGGCTCATCTTATAAGGCATGCAGGAGGCTGCCACCATGAGTTTGAAGATAATCCATCCATAGATGGCAAGGGGCCTCGATTTAATCCACAGGCCGGTGTTAAACCCGGGGTACTCTTTTTTGTAATTCAATAAATCCCCGTATTTCCCCGCAACCTGGTCGGCCATCCTGATCTGTTTTTCGGTGAGGTCCTTTTTATACAGGTTCATACGGCCCGTATTGATCGGTTTCATCAGGTTCCCGTGAAACTTCCCTACCAGGGGGTTGTTATAAGCCTTCATGGTTTCTTCTTTCTTTTTGTAGAAATCAAAAACAACGGGATCGAACGGGATGCCTGTAAATTCACAAAGTTCCTTAAAAACTTTCTCCTGCTCTGTTACCAGGTCTTCATATTTCATAATCAGGAAACGGCCGGGATACTTCTTCCGGCAGGCTATGAAAAGCTTCAAAACATACCTCCAGCGATATACCTGGAGGGTCAGTATGGGGGCCTCGAGCTTCAGCTCCTCCAGTTTTTTCATGGAGACAAAATTGTCGCGGTAATCCCTTATTATACAAATGAATTTAGCTTCCGGGAAAATCTTCAGAAATCGTTTGGCATAAATCGAATACAGGGGGTTTTTGTCGCCTATAAGCAGGGTGTTCTTTTTTTCGTAAAGGGAAAAAGAATGATAATTGATCGATTTCAGGAAGTCCTGTATATTCCCTTTATGCTGCATCTCCAGGATGTCGGCGGTATACTGTTCCCTGTCGATCTTGAGGTTTTCAAGGGTACGGTTGTTGAATTTATGTTTGTCGTAAAGATGGTCCACAAATGAGCGTATTGTGGCTTCGTCCCAATCTTTTACCTTCCTGAACTTCTGGTAAAGAGGGAGAAAAATCGGAAATTCGGGGGCTATCCTCACATTTGGATGCGCATTGAACAGGGTCGTCAGCAGGGTAGTCCCCGAACGGGGCCTTCCCAGGATGAAGAACATAGGGATTTTCGTTATATCTTCCATAAATCCACGGTTAACCTTCAATTTTCTTTCGCCTCAAATGCCGGAAGTCCCTGATAAAGAAAAAATCACTCTTTTTAAATACAAGGATCTCCGAAACAGGCATCCTGATCTTCCTGGAATAAATAATAAGAAATGCTATTGAACCCAGGGTATAGCTGATATTGGTCGACCATACCGCCCCCATGCCTCCGAATTTAGGGATCATGAACAGGTTCGCAATAAAATTTATTACCAGGGCCGGCACAAAGCAATAGATTGCGACCTCGGGTTTGCCTTTCCCGGTGAGGCGGCTGTTGAGAATCCTGAACCCGACCAGGATCAGTATGCCGGGCAGTATGGCCTGTATCATGGGCACGCTGCTGACGAAATCCTTGCCAAAGACCAGGGGAATGACAAAGGGGGTGATGTAAAAGATGACCACCGATACCACAAGCCCCGCCAGCATGGAAAGCCTGAAAATAGAAGCAACAACCCGGGTCACCCCGGTATCGTCGTCGGTATTTGCCGAACGGCTCAGAATGATTGTCTCTATAGCATATGGAATATGCCATACCTGCTCGGCAATCTGGGTTGCAAGGGAATAGAACCCGACCTGTTCGAGGGTGGAAAGTTTTTTCAGCATAAGCACATCGATACGGTAATTCAGTTGCATCACGAAAATAGCAACCGCATTGACCAGGCCGAGTTTGACCATGCTTTTCATCAGCCCCTCATGGTATTTCCACGTGATCTTATACCGGTATTCCCCGATGATGGTATGGTAAACAAAGAAAAACATGATGAAGTTGGCGAGGGCGATGGCCATAAATGCCCCCAGGACCGAGAGTTTCATCAGCCAGACAAAAAGCACGGTCAGCAATAGGGTCAGGAGGGTGGGGCCTGCATTGATGATATTCGATCTGAAGATCTCTTCTTTTCCAAGGAAGATACCCCCGGCAAAAAGGTTCATCAGCAAAAGGGGTATGGTCAGCAGCACAAACACCACCATCAGGGGATCATACGGCTGGTTGGATGAGAAAAAGAAAACCAGTCCGCAGATAATGATGCTTAAGGCGGAAGTATAAAACCATAAAAGTATCAGGGCTGATGCCAGATGATTTTCATCGATGTCTTTTTTTCCGATATGGTAGATGGTTGACCGCCTAATCCCCAGCTGGGTAAAACCTATCACGATGATAGGGACTACGATCAGGGATGAATATAGCCCATAACCCGCCGCTCCCAGCACCCGTGAAAGGATCACACCTATGACCAGGTTGCTAATAGTGACCGATAAGTTGCTGCCAAAAACGGAAAGTATGTCCCTGAAATAAGATTTCCGTGCCAAGAGCGTTTAAAATAAATATTATATTAGCGACAAAAATACAAGAATTATCTTATCCTTGACTCCTGTTCAGCGAACCGGATCACGGGTTACGGTTTATGAAACGTTATGATCCCTTTTAACAAACCATATCTCCCCTTAAAGTCCCTGTACTACCTTTTCCGTTCAGCCTTGTCGGGGACAATTGCAGGAAACGGGAAGTACACCAAATTAAGCCAGAGGTGGTTTGAGAAAAGGTTCGGGTTCAAAAAAGCCATACTTACATCCTCCTGTACCGATGCCCTCGAAATGAGCGCCCTCCTTTGTGAACTCGAACCGGGCGACGAGGTGATCATGCCCTCATATACCTTCATGTCAACGGCCAATGCTTTTTTACTGCGGAATGCCAGGGTCGTTTTTGCCGACGTGCTTGAGAAGACGCCGAATATCAACCCCGGTCTCATCGAAAGCCTGATCACGCCGCGAACAAAGGCCATCGTGGTTGTTCATTATTGCGGCATGGCCTGCGATATGGACCCCGTCATGCAACTTGCACGTAAGTACAACCTGAAAGTGGTGGAAGACTCTGCCCATGCAATTGACGGGTATTATAAAGGAAAACCCCTGGGGAGCATTGGTGACTTCGCAACCTTCAGCTTTCATGAAACGAAGAACATCATCTCGGGCGAAGGCGGAATGCTCATCGTTAACGATGAACGCTGCATACGGAGAGCCGAGATCATCTGGGAAAAAGGAACCAACCGGGCCGCTTTTTACCGGGGGGAGACCGATAAGTACAGCTGGGTGGATATTGGCTCTTCATTTCTGCCTTCGGATGTGATTGCGGCTTTGCTTTACACCCAGATGAAAGCGTTCGGGCGGATACAGTCGGCACGCAAAAAGCTCTGGTGGGATTACTATAAACAGCTTCAGCCCCTCGAATCGGAAGGTCTGCTCCAGAGGCCGGTAGTAACTGAATACGCCACGGTAAACGGCAATTTTTTCTATATCCTTTTGCATTCCCTCGACGAACGCAACAGGCTGCAGGAATACCTGAAAAAAAAGCATATCGTTTCAGTATTCCATTATTTCCCGTTGCATAACAGCCCTTATTTCAAAGATAAACACGACGGCCGCAACCTTCCGAATACCCAGAGGTTCTCAGACTGTATCCTGAGGTTACCGTTTTATTACGGGCTTACAACCGGCCAGGTAACTGCAATTGTTAATTCCATCCGTTCTTTTTTCAGGTAATTTGCATGAAAAATCATTTAAAACTCAAACCAAAACGCTATGAAAAAATCGATTTTATTTATTGTTTTCCTGGTGACTATGGCAGCAGCATATCCCCAGGGTTCTTATTACGTTTCACTGGGTATAGGGGCAGGGATCAACACAGCCCGCACTTATGATCTTTATGCACCGGCAGGAGCCACAAAAGTTCATCCGATCGGGCTGGGCAAAGGCTTTGAGCCCGTTCTGCGGGCAGGTATCTTTGTCAACGACTTTATGGCCATCGAGCTTGGGGTTGCCTACCGTATGGGTTTCAACACTAAGATCGACGTTTCTACCAATTTAGTGGGAAGCCCTACCGGCTGGAATAAATTCAACGGCTCGATGCTCCAGCTCATCCCCGCCGTTTTGATCCAGCCCGATTTCGACCTCGGCAGCGTGGCGCCCTATGCGAGGGTTGGCGTTATCGTCGGTGTTTTACCGGGTATTAAATGCAAGTTCGATGTTACGAGAGGAACCGTAGAATCGGTAGGTTTGATCAAATATACGGGAGGCCTCTCCATTGGCGGTACCGCCGCCCTTGGCTGCGATTTCGAGCTCTCCGACAATCTTTCGATCTACGGTGAAATCTATTATGACGCTATGGCCTATGCGCCTACCAAAGGCAAACTTGTGAAATATACCGAGAACGGTGTTGACAAGCTCAGCGATCTGACAACTTTTGAGAAGGAAGTAAAGTTTGTCAAAGACGTAACGGATTTTAAAAAATCAGATGATTCCCCCGACCAGCAGTTGAAAAATTCTTATCCATTCAACAATATGGGCATCACCTTCGGGGTTAAAATGAAACTCTGAACATGAAAATCCCCGCCCTGCCAACCGGCAAAGCGGGGATACTTCATCAGTAAATACAGGGTCTGACAGGTAATCTGTACTTTGTACATTTTCCTGCGGGCCCTTTATTTTTTCCATTCAGGCAGCCTGCCCGGGGTAAGCGGTGCACCAATGGATTCCATAGCCTTTTCAAGCTGGGGTATATCCACTTCGCCAAGCTGTTTTACCTGCTTGTAAACCGGAGGAAATTCGTCCATCAGTATATTGTACGCATCGGTTTGCGTGGTAGTCGGATCTCCCGTACTGCCAAAACTGATCCAGCTCAGCTTCCCAAGCCTCTGGTTCAGGGTAACCGGTGCCGGCGGATTTTCTTCCTCGCTGGGCCTGGCGCTCTGGCGGTTGAACTTCTGGTTCAGGATCTCATCCAGCTGGGCCTGGATGGCCCTGGCTTTCGTCAGGAGATCTTCGGGTACCACGGGCGTGCTGTTGATTGCCTGGAGAATGCAGGTCACCCGCTTGTTCAGGTTTTCGGCATAATCCTCGGTTCCCTGCATGACCCTGGTAAGCTGGTCAACTTTCTGGTGGAACTCAACAACGGCCTGCCTGTTTGCAGGAGGAAGGCTTGTGTTTTCAAGTGGTTTCGTGATGAACTCAACCGGGCCGGCAAGGACTTTGGTCTCACCGCCGGCAGTCATGCTCATGCTGACCTTGTATTTCCCCGGCATTGCGAGCACCCCGCTTCCGTTATCGGTCAGGGGATCATATTTATCGGCATTCACCGCCCTTACACTCTGATACCTCAGGTCCCATGTCAAACGGCTTATGCCTTTCGAAGGGCTTTTATGAATGATACGCACAGGGTTGCCTTTTTCATCGGTGATAGTGAAAGTGAGAAAAGGAGCGATCTCCATCTTCTCGGCATGGAGAATCGAGTCGGTGGGCTGGGGGATAGGTTCGTCTTTCTTGAAAAGTTCTTTTTCTTTTTCCTGGCGGATGTCCTTTTTCGTCTTCGGTACATCTTTCTGGTAGTAAGTGATGGCAGCGCCAAAATCGGGGTTCTTTGCGGCAAAGACCGTGGACCCCTGACCGTATTTGGAATCACCCTGCAGGTATATCAGGGCATCTTTTACCGGGAAAATAAAAGCATCCTTATCCAGGGTTTCCTTCTTAAGGGATCTCAGGGGGCTGTAATCATCGAGGATAAAGAAACCTCTTCCGAAAGAAGCAACAACAAGGTCGCTTTCCCTTTTCTGGATAACCATGTCGCGGATCTGTACATCGGGGATACCCGATTTCAGCCTGATCCAGTTCTTCCCGTCATCGATGGTGAAAAACACCCCGAATTCAGTACCAGCAAAAACCAGTTCCGGATTGACGAAATCCTGCTGGATGCTGTGAACGGTTCCATTCTCGGGAAGGTTCCCCGCAATGGAAACCCAGCTCCGGCCTTTGTCGGTGCTCTTCAGGATATATGGCTTGAAATCATCCCTGAGGATGTTGTCGAACGAAGTAAATACCACATTCCCGTCGAAACGTGATGCCATGATGTCGCTTACATAGGTATTCGCCGGGACCCCGGGGAATTTGTCGATTTTCGTCCAGTTCTTTCCTGCGTCCTCCGTTACCTGGATCAAACCGTCATCGGTGCCGATATATAACAGGTTCTCTTTAACGGGAGATTCATCCATAGAGATAATCGTACCATAGAGGGATGTGGAGATGTCTTTCTGTACGGCATCTGACGGCCAGTATTTCCCCATGACCGGCCAGGTGTTCCTGTCAATCTTTGCCGTGAGGTCGTCGCTGATCACCTGCCACGTCTGTCCCCGGTCGTCGCTGCGGAACACCTTGTTTGCGGCTGTGTAAAGGCGGGTGTGGGAATGCGGGCTGATCATAAGAGGTGTGTTCCAGTTCCATTTGTAGGAATCCTCGCCCTTGCGGGGTTCAGGCCTGATATCAACACCTTCCTGGCTTTTCCTGTCGTAACGAACCATCCCTCCATACTGGGATTCGGAATATACGATATTGGGGTCCTGCGGATCAATCTGTGACCAGAACCCGTCACCTCCCTGGGTCACTATCCATTCGTCGGTCAATACACCCGTGCCGCTGATATTTCTGGAAGGCCCCCCAAAACTGTTATTGTCCTGGGTGCCGCCGTAAACATAATAAAATGGCGAGGAATTGTCGACCGTCACACGGTAAAACTGGGTCACCGGCAGGTTTGATTTGAAAATATATTCTTTCCCGGCATCAAAGGTTTCATAAACACCGCCGTCGCCGCCGATGAAAAAATGCTTGTTGTCGTCGGGATCAATCCACATGGCATGGTCATCCACATGGCGTTTATTGTTCCCGACGGGTTTCCATGTCTTGCCGCCATCTTCGCTGAACTGCGAAATGGTTTCAACCGAATAGATCTTATCGAGGACTTTAGGATCGGCAAAGATGACGTTGTAATACTGTCCCTGGGCCGAGTGGTTGCTCATCTTCTGCCAGGAAGCCCCCCGGTCGGCGCTGCGGTAAAAGCCGGAAGCATCGGGAGTTGATTCTATGATGGCATAAATAATATCGGGATTTACAGGGGATATGGCAAGCCCGATGCCCCCCATATCGGCCGAGGGCAACCCGTTGGTCATTTTGTCCCAGGTCTCGCCTGCGTTGACCGATTTGTAAAGGGCTGTTTCGGGCCCGCCCCCGATCTTTGTAAATACATGGCGGCGCCGCTGTTCCGAAGAAGCATATAAAACGTCGGGGTTCCTGGGATCCATCACAATGTTGTTAACCCCTGTATTCTCGCTTATTTCCAGGATTTTCTTCCAGGTCTTTCCGCCGTCGGTGGTCTTGTACATTCCGCGGTCGCCCCCCGGCCCCCAAACGGAACCTTCGGCTGCCACGTAAACCACGTCGGAATTCCGGGGATCTACAACGATTTTGCCGATCTGCCTTGAGTCTTTCAGGCCCATGAATTTCCAGCTCTTTCCCCCGTCACAGCTTTTATATACGCCGTTGCCGTAACCCAGTGAACGCTGGTGGTTATGCTCACCCGTCCCCAGCCAGAGAACATTGGTATTGTTCGGGTCATAGATGATACAACCCATGGAGTAAGCGCCGTAACTGTCGAAAACAGGATCAAACGTAGTGCCGTTGTTCACGGTTTTCCATACATGGCCCGAGGCAACGGCTACAAACCATTCGCTGTGGTTCTTCGGGTTGACGGCGAAATCGGCAATGCGGCCCGAAGTGAATGCAGGGCCTATGCCCCTCCATTTCAGGCCCGAAACCAGGGCCGAATTGTAAACGGTGTCCTCTTTCTTTTTGTCTTTGTCTTTGGTTTTGTCTTTTTCTTTATCGGCGGACTTCTCCTTGCTTTTTTCTTTTGAAGCTTTTTCAGCCTTCGTTACCGGTTTTGCATCCTGTGCAAAGGCAGAAGAGATAATGCCCAGCATGATCAGAACTGCGACCAGGCTGCTGATTAATGATTTTTTTCTCATAACGTATATTTTAGTTGTTTCTTCATCCAGTTATCCAGCTATCCAGTCATCCAGCTATCCAGTCATCCAGCTATCCAGCTATCCAGTCATCACGCCCATCAGGCCATCACCGGTCGCGCTAATTACTCCCTTCTCCGTAATAATCCCGGTGATCAGCTCAGCCGGGGTTACATCAAAAGCGGGGTTGAATGCCCCCGAGCCCGGTGAGGCCAGCCTGATCTTTCTCATTACACCGCTTTCATCGGGGCCTTCGGCAAAAAGGACTTCGTCGGGGCTGCGTTCCTCGATGGGGATGTCTTTCCCGGTTTTACAATTCATATCGATGGTTGAAAGGGGGGCCGCAATATAAAACGGGATTCCCAGGGCTTTTGCGGCCAGGGCTTTTTCAAATGTGCCTATTTTATTGGCTGTGTCACCATTGGAAGCAATGCGGTCGGCGCCGGTGATCATGATATCGACCTTTCCCTGCGACATCAGCCAGGCCCCTGCGTTGTCGGGAATGATGGTATGGGGCACGCCTTCTTCATGGAGTTCCCAGGCGGTGAGCCTGGCGCCCTGGCTCCGTGGACGGGTCTCATCCGCATACACAAAAACAGATTTGCCTTCCGAATGAGCCTTATATACAGGCGAGAGGGCAGAGCCGTAATCAACAAAGGCAAGCCACCCTGCATTGCAGTGGGTCTCTATCCTGAAACCGTTTTTGATCAGGCTGTTCCCGTATTCCCCTATTTTCCTGCAGTCTTCGGCGTCTTTATCGGCTATCGCAAGGGCTTCACTGAGAGCATTTTCAGATAGGCCGGAGGAGTAAACTTTTTCGACGGCATAAAAGAGGTTCCTGGCCGTGGGACGGGTGGATTCTATCTCTGTCTTTGCTTTTTGGATGATCAAGGGGTCGTGCAGCTCTTCGGCTTCAAAAAAAGCCTGGGCCATGGCGAAGCCTGCAACAGCGCCTATTGCCCCGGCTCCCCTTACCTGCATGGTCCTGATAGCGTGGCAGGTCTGGCGGTAGTTGTAAGATTGCCTGATAATGAACTCAAAAGGCAGGAGGTTCTGTTCAATGAAAAATACAGTATGGCCTTCCATCCAGACGGTCCGGTAATGCTTTCCCCCGACTTTCACGTTTAATGAACGGTTAGCAGGGTGTCTTTGGTCATTCCGGGAAGGAGCCTGGCGACGCCTGACCCGAAGAAGGTCTGGCCATTTGTAATGGCAAAGCAATTGTAATAGATGATCCTGGGGTATAATTTGCGGAAAATCGCGGTGCCCGAAGTGCCCGTAACCGTCCTGCGCACCAGCAGGTTGTTGTTCAGGCTGTCGCGGCTCAATGCAAGGTTAACATACTGGTTATACTGGACAAGGCCCTGGGTAGTCTGTACATGGATCCTGAGAACAGCCGAATCGGAACTGTTGTCCTCCCAAACCGGAATCGGCACCGGGTCGGTGTTGTGTTTGGTACATGAAAGCAGGAATAAAAAAATCACCAGCATCCCGAACACAATGCCACGCATGGCCGGCAGCTTTTTCATGTTGATTTTGTCATTCATAAACTTGAATTTAAATTACAGGATCTTAAAACCCAGGCTGAACTGAAAAACATTGTTTTTGCTGCTGAAGTTCCAGGTTTGGGAATTACTCTGAACGCTTGAAATGACTTCGTTGAGGCCTCCCTGGTAGCGGATGTCAAAGGTGAACAGCCAGAGGTCAACCCCAAGCCCCGCCTGGATATACCAGTTTACCGAATTAATGCTGCTTTTTGTTATAGGGCCAAGCCAGTCGGCATTCATGTCTTTTACTGTTTTATTGGTGACAAACGATGCCACGGGGCCAAGGTTGACCCTGAAATTGATTTTTTTCCCATTGATAATTTTAAACCCGAGGAGCACGGGGACGTCGATGGAGCCTATGGTGACTTTCTGGTTCCAGGAATGGGTGTTGGTCGGATCATTAAGGATATACCGGGCGCCCTGGAAGGTGTAATAAAGCTCAGGCTGGACAAAAAACCGTTTACCGGCCCGGATGAAAACTCCAAGCTGCCCGCCTGAATTGAACTGGGAACTTACCGAATCGATGTTGGCCGATAGCTTGTTGGCGTTGTACCCGGCTTTAATACCCAGTTCGAGACCGGCAAAAGTCATTCCCGAAATCAGCAGGAAAAGAGTCAGCAGGGTAAACTTTTTCATCCTTCAGTCAGGATTAAAATCTGCTATAAATATACGACAATTTCTATCCCGGGCTTCCCCGTTTGTTAATTAATCATCTCAAATCCGCAATACGTTTTAAGCACTTGCGGGACCCTGATCCCTTCAGGGGTCTGGTTCATTTCGAGCAATGCGGCGACTATCCTGGGAAGGGCGAGGGCGCTCCCGTTGAGGGTATGGGCAAGATGGATTTTGCCGTTTTCATCCTTGTACCTCAGTTTAAGCCGGTTTGACTGGAAGGCCTCAAAATTGGACACGGAGCTGACTTCCAGCCACCGTTTCTGTCCCACCGACCAGACTTCAAAATCATAGGTCAACGCAGAGGTAAAACTCATGTCGCCCCCGCAAAGTTTCACTATACGGAAAGGCAGTTCAAGTTTCCTGAGCAGGCCGGCGACATATTCCCGCATTTCTTCCAGGGCCTGGTATGATTTTTCGGGAACGGTTACCTGTACAATCTCAACTTTGTCGAACTGGTGGAGGCGGTTCAGGCCCCTCACATCCTTTCCCCAGGAGCCGGCTTCACGGCGGAAGCAGGCAGAGTAAGCAACGTTTTTACAGGGCAGATCCTGGGCTTTAAGTATGCTGTCGCGGTAGATATTTGTTACCGGGACTTCAGCGGTGGGAATAAGGTAGAGATCATCAGTCACGTCATGGTACATCTGGCCGTCCTTGTCGGGGAGCTGCCCTGTGGCAAAGGCCGAGGCTGCATTGACCATATAGGGGGGCTGGACTTCGAAATAGCCTGCGGCTATAGCCTGGTCAAGGAAGAAGTTCACAAGTGCACGCTGCAGTCTGGCTCCTTTTCCTTTATATACAGGGAAGCCAGAACCGGTGATCTTCGTCCCTGTCACAAAATCGATGATATCATATTTTGTGATCAGTTCCCAATGGGGGAGGTATTCCCCTCCGGCCGGGATCATTGAGTCTTCCGACTGCACAATTTCATTATCTTCTGCTGATTTGCCGGATGGAACACCCGGATGGGGCAGGTTGGGTACGCGTACAAGCAGGTCATCAAGCTCTTTTCGAGCTGATTCGAGCTTAATTTCAAATTCCTTCGCTTTCGTTTTCAGTTCGGCTGTCTTTTCCTTCAGGGCATTGGTCTCACCGGCCCTTCCCTGCTTGAAAAGCATCCCGATCTCTTTTGCAATGGCATTGCTTTGGGCCTGCAAATCGTCAAGGGCTTTCTGGGATTCCCTCCTGATATCGTCAAACCTGATAATTTCACCTATGACCTGGGTCCCGTCAAAGTTCTTAAGTTTCAGACGGTCTATGACTTCGGCAGTCTTTTCCCTGATAAATGATAGTTGGAGCATGGGGTTTTGTTTAAGATGCAAAGGTAAGAAAAAGGGATACAGGATGCAGGATTCAGGATGCAGGATATCCTGCATCCCTTATCCCGGATCAAAAAAAAGGCTGTTTCGTGCAAACGAAACAGCCTTTTTTTCGTGATAAAAGCCTTATTTAGATTCCTCGGTCATAGGAATTATGGAAACATAGGAACGGTCCTGGCGTTTCCTGGTAAATTCAACCAGCCCGTCGGTAAGGGCAAACAAAGTATGGTCCTTGCCAATGCCTACGTTCAGCCCTGGACTGTGCACTGTTCCGCGCTGGCGGACAATAATCGAACCTGAGGAGGCAAACTGGCCTCCGAAAATCTTGATACCTAAACGTTTGCTGTGGGATTCACGCCCGTTGCTTGAACTTCCCGCACCTTTTTTATGTGCCATAGTATATTATTCTGATAATCTGTTACTTGTATTATTCTTCGGTTTCGCCTTCTTTTGTTTCCTTTGCTTTGGCGGTAGTTTTCACACTGATATTTTCAATCAGTATTTTAGTGAAGTCCTGGCGATGGCCGGTTTCCTTCTGAAAACCTTTGCGCCGGGTCTTTTTAAAGACAATCACTTTGTCACCCCTTGCATGATCGATGATCTTGCCGGTAACTTTGCTGCCTTCAACGTAAGGCTTGCCTACGTTAACTTTTCCTTTGTCGTCCAGCAATAAAACTTCATCGAATTCTACTTTAGAACCTGCTTCACCTTCAAGCCGGTGCACGAAAATTTCATCCTTCTTTTCTACAAGAAACTGCTGGCCGGCTATTTCAACGATTGCGTACATAGTCTGTGTTTGATATTCAATTTTTGGGAGTGCAAAGATAGGGATTTTTCATTTACCTCAAATTTTTTACTAATTTTTTTATTCATTTAATCTAAAACAGCTTAAAATTGAGTAATTTTGAGATGATTTATGAAATTTAACATAATGCAGCTTGCGTTTGTTAAAATTTGTTAATTTTATCGCGTAAAAATTTGCACTACGCGGTTTTCCTTATATTTGAAAAAAATTGTTTGTTTACACAATGTATATATAAATTAAAGTAAATAGACTATAAATCAACCAAAAACACCATGTTATGAGAAAACTATTACTTTTATTATTTGCGCTGTTGTCCACAGCGTCATTGATCGGGCAAAACCTGACCGAAGGCTTTGAGACCTGGCCTCCTGCAGGATGGACAATTATCAATAGCGCTAATGCTGGGAACAACATCAGCCAAAGCAACACCTATGCCCATTCCGGAACTTACTCAGCGCGATTCAGTTCCAATCTCAGCGGCGCGCCTTATGATCAGTATATGATTACGCCAAAACTGGTCGTTTCTGCAGGTAACCAAACGATCACTTTCTGGTACCGCAGGTATACTTCAGGAACGGAATCTTTTACAGTAGGCTGGTCTTCTACAGGGACCAATATAGCCACTGATTTTACATGGTCAAGTACTATTACTAATGCTTCTACCAGCTGGCAGCAATATAGCAAGACGGACCTTCCTATAGGGACCAAATATGTAGCTATTCATTATTTCAGTAACTGGATGTATTATTTTTATATTGATGATGTCGCAGGCCCTCCTCTGGGAGTGCAGAACCCGACTTCATTTGCTGCCACACCTTTCAGTACTACCCAGATTAATCTCGGCTGGTCTCTTTACAGTGGTAATGCAGTCATGCTGGCCTACAACACTACCAATAGTTTCGGAACTCCGGTGGATGGCACTACTTATGCTGTAAGTACTACACTTCCCGGCGGAAATGGAACGGTATTGTACAACGGAACAAATACAACCTTCAATCATACCCTTCTTAATCCATCCACGACTTACTATTACAAAATATGGTCGAAAGACGGCTCAACCAACTATTCCGGAGGCGCCGCATCGAGCGCAACTACTCTCTGCGGTTCATTCGCATTGCCTTTTTCCCAGGGGTTTAATGTCACGACAATCCCTCCTTGCTGGTCAACGCAACTCGTTACCGCAACGGCAGAGAAAATTTCATTTGTCCCAAGCTCTTCCTATGAGACTGCTACACCCCAGGAAGGTGCAGATTTTGTTATGTTTAATTCATTCTCCAGTACTGGAGGAGGAGCAGGAGCTGAAGAAAGGCTTATCTCACCCCAGATTGTAACAACAGGCACTTCCAGTGTTAATGTTGAATTTTATTGGTGGGAATCAAGCAATGCATCTTACACTAATATAGCTGAAGGGGTGCAGCTTGAATGGTCAACCAATGGTACAACCTGGACTAATTCCACTTTTTGTCCCAGGTATGTAGCGTCTGCTCCCGCAACAGGCGGCTGGGCTAAAAAAACGATCACTTTGCCTGCGGGAGCCGGTAATATTCCTGCATTATATGTGTCTTTCAAATTCCACTCAGAATATGGATATAATTGCTACCTGGATAATCTGGTTGTTCAGGCTTCTCCGCCTTCCATTGTGTATTCTCCTTTAATGAATACTTCTTCTACGTCGGCACGTACCCTTACGACCACAATTGTTTCCCCGAGTTCGGGAATCCCGACCACGGGAATAGGACTTCCCAGGCTTTACTGGAGAATCGGTTCTGGTAGCTGGACGGGAGTAACTGCAAATACTCCTGTTGTGGGGAGTACTTATACCTTTACTTTCGGAGCGGGAGTTGCCACAGGTAACGTAATCCAATATTATGTTGTAGCCCAGGATTTATCTGCAACGCCAGTTCTTATTGCCAATCCTTCGGCAGGTATAGGAGCATTAACACCAAATCCACCGACTGCTGCATCTCCACCCACAACCCCGAATGCTTATACCATAATACCAACTTTCTGCGGCACCAAGGTGATTGGCCCGGGAGGGGATTATACAACCCTCACAGCAGCTGTTGCAGCATTGAATGGCAGTGAAATAAGCTGCCCGGTTGTTTTCTCTTTCAATGCTTCGTACTCATCTGCAACTGAAACCTTTCCTATCATTATCAACGCAAACTCCGGTTCAAGCGCAACCAATACGTTGACCATTAAACCGGGAGCAGGCGTTGCTGCCACCATAAGCGGTTCGGCAACATCTTTATTGGAGTTTTTTGGAATTGATTATGTCACAATTGATGGATTAAATACCGGTGGAAGTTCATTAACGTTCAACAACGCCAGTTCATCCGGTGTTGACCTCTGGATTGGAAGCACACCTACAGATGGCGCTACCTTTAACACTATCAGGAATTGCAGCTTTTTAGGCGCTTCCGGAACAACGACGATCGCAGGAATTCTCGCCGGCAGCGGTACGACATTAGGGAATTCAGCCGAAGTGCCCAATTCCAACAATACAATCCAGTATAATACTTTTAAATCTACTCAAAACGCGATGTACATTAACGGTGCAACTGCTTTTGATCAAAACTGGAATATTAGCAATAATGCCATGGGGTCTACCGTCTCTACTGAAAAACATGGATACCGCGGAATACTTATTGGAAATGCAGCAAACTTCGTTATTTCAAATAATACGATTGTTGGAGTTCTGTCTTCTACCACTTCCTCCGCAACAACTCAGGGGATCCAACTTGCTTTCGCCCATAACGGAGGAGCAATTTACGGCAATAAAATCGGTAATATCAGCCAGGTTAATACTACCGGCTGGGGTTCAGCCGGGATGACCTTAGGTTCATCCTCAACTGCGGCCAATGTCTCTATTTATAACAATGTGATCTATGATGTCACAGGTTATGGATATAACGGTACCGGTTCAGGTGATAACGGATGGGGTATTTATGTTGCTACAGGAGGGGGATACAACCTTTATTTTAATTCAATTAATATGAATACTCCTGAGACCTCCTCCACTTCAATCGTTGCCGCTATTAATATTGCTTCAGGCTTAGCTGCAAATGCATTGGTTCTAAAGGATAATATATTCAATATTCCTGCTACTAATACGGTCGGAACAAGATATGCCATTTATTCTGCTTCGGCAAATACAGCATTCTCCGATATCAACTATAATGATTATTCATCAGTTGGAACACTGGGATATCTCGGGAGTGCAATAAACACGATTGCAGCATGGCAAACCGCTACAGGAAAGGATGCAAATTCCGTGAGTATCGATCCTGTCTTTACATCAGCAACCAACCTGTTACCGACCAATGCAGCTCTTATGCTCAAGGGTACGGCTATAGCTGGCATTACAACTGATATCACCGGCGCCGGACGTACAAATCCTCCGGATATCGGTGCATACCAGTTTGCCACTCTTCCGGCTGTTGTTACAACCGCAGCAACCCTTAATACGCTTACAGGAGCTACGCTTAACGGTACAGTCACTGCCGCTAACCTTACGGTAACTACAGGTTTCGATTATGGCCTGACCGTTGCCTACGGAAGTTCAGTTGCAGCCAGCCCGGCCACCGTCAGCGGCAATACCCTCACAACAATCAGCGCTGTGATCACAGGGATGCCCCAGAATATAGTTGTTCATTACAGGGCCAAAGGGACCAATGGTGGTTCAACCGTCTATGGCGCCGATATGACCTTTACAACAGGGGGCGCTCCCATTGTTACAACACAACCAGCTACCATTGTTGGAGCTACATTTGCAACCCTCAACGGAACAGTAGATCCCAACTGGGATAATACAACTGTTTCCTTTGAATACGGTCTGACCGTTGCATACGGAACCCCGGTTGTTGTACCCGGAACCTATTCAGGCCATACGGTTCAGACTTTCAGCGCGAACATCTCAGGGCTTACGATCAATCAAACCTATCATTTCAGGGCAAAGGCAGTGAATGGAGGAGGCACGGTTTATGGTGTTGACCAAACATTCTTTACAACCTGCGTTATCCCGCCGGTACCAGGAGCCATTACAGGTCCTGGTGGTGTTTGCAAAACAGGAACAGGCTATACTTACTCTGTTCCCCAGGTGCCTTACGGCTTTGTCTACAACTGGACATTCCCGACCGGTTTTACAGTGACTTCCTACCCTCATTCGAACGTTGTTACTGTTGATGTATCGAATCTGGCAGTTGCCGGCAATGTCACCGTTGTTGCTGCAAGCGACTGCGGCGCAACCAGTACTCCTTCAACAAAGGCTGTTGTGGTAAATGATCTGCCGGTTCCGACTATTACCCCGAACTCACCTGTTTGCCAGAATGTAAGTAATAACTTTACAACCCAGGCAGGGCAGACATCCTACATCTGGTCAGTCACTCCCGATGGGACGATTACTCCTACAGCCAATCCTAACGTGGTCAGCATCAACTGGACTGCAGCAGGAGCAAAAACTGTTGGCGTGATCTATACAAGCTCCGCAACTGGTTGTACAGCAGCTGCACCGGGAACAACACCTGTTACCGTCACTGCTGCCCCCACTCCCACTATTGCCGGCGTAACCAGCTTGTGCGTGAATTCAGGTTATTATGATTATGTTACCCAGACCGGGAAGACAGGTTATACATGGACTGTCTCTTCAGGCGGAACAATCACTGCCGGACAAGGCACTGCTTCAGCCCAGGTAGTATGGAATACACCCGGAGCCCAGTGGGTTGCAGTCAATTACAACGGTACAGGCGGTTGCTCAGCATTAGTGCCAACGGTTTATAACGTGACAGTCAGCGGTATGCCGGGCAGCGCAGGATCAATTTCAGGCCCTTCAACGGTATGCTTGTCCAGTGTTGGTATTTCCTATTCTGTACCGGCCATTACCAATGCCATGAGTTATATATGGACATTACCGGCAGGCGCAACAATAGCCAGTGGTTTCAATACCAATTCAATTACAGTGGATTTCTCCGGAGCAGCAGTTTCTGGTAATATCACGGTTTATGGAAACAGTCTTTGCGGAAACGGAACAGTTTCACCTTCTTTCCCTGTAACCGTAACTACTTTACCGGTTGCAGCAGGTGCTGTAACAGGAACAGCTTCAGTATGTGCCGGCGAAATGGGCGTTGCTTTCTCAGTTACCCCGGTTACCAATGCAACTGGATATGTGTGGAATCTGCCAACCGGTGCAACCATCGCAACAGGCGGTAATACTCCTGATATTACAGTTGATTTCTCGCCGATTGCTGTTTCGGGTGATGTTTCTGTTTATGGAACGAATCAGTGTGGTAATGGTACGGTCTCACCAAATTATGCAGTGACCGTTCATCCTGTTCCCCATGCCCCGGTTATTGTCAATCATGGCGATACCCTGTTCAGCAATGCAGCCGCAGGCAACCAGTGGTATTATGAAGGCGCCCCGATTAATAACGCTGTCGGCCAGTCACTGGTAGCACATTATTCAGGCTGGTATTGGGATGCTGTCACATTGAACGGCTGTACATCCGATACTTCAAATAACATCTATATCACCATAACAGGTATCAATGACCTTTCAGCTTCCGGTTTCGTGGTTTCCCCTGTGCCCAACGACGGCCAGTTTAAATTAACCATGAATACAAAAACTGCTGAATCCTTTGATATCGTTATCAGCAATACAGTCGGCGCCATGATCTATTCAAAAGATAAAGTCATGGTTAACGGCCCTACAGAACTTCTTATTGACCTTCGCCCGGTTCCTGCCGGAGTTTACACCATGATCATCCGCAGTGGCGAAACAAGAATCATTAAGAAGATTGTAGTTAACAAGTAATATCTCCCTTACGGCTGGTCTTTTAAGATCGGTTTGAATAATGAAAAAGGCGGTCCTGACTTCGGTCAGGACCGCCTTTTTCCATTATTATCTTTCAGTCAGGGCGTTTATTGCATACCTTTGCATTACATTCTATGGTCTGGCTCAGAATACGATATGTGCTTTCTGTTCTGTTGTTTGCAGAAATCCTCCTGGCAAACCCCGGACTTATTGCCTTAAACAAAACAGCATCCAATCCCGCTATTAGAGGAATTGTAACAAATTCAGCCACTGGCGCTCCTGTCATAGGTGCTAAGATTAGTATTAACGGTAACTATAAGTATTCCGTTGCCGAAGGACTGTATGGAATGGAGGTCAATCCCCCGGGAACATACCCGGTAATTTGTACAAAACCGGGATTCGACACCCTGGTATCCCCCCCTGTATCATTTCAGGCAGGAACATTTACAAAATTTGATATCCGGCTTTACGAAACGGCAAACCCATGTTCGCCTGTTTTCGCAAGACTTGATACAACAGAACATCTTGTAAGCCTGAAATGGAATAAACCGGCCGGGAATTATGAATTGCTTTATGATGACGGACTGGAAGACGCGTTCACCGTTTGGCCCCTGGCCGGGAACATGAATGCACTTAAATTCACACCCCTGGCCTATCCGGCGACCATACAGGGAGGCTCAGTAAATATCGGAAAAGTATCAGACTACCTGCCGGGAAGCAATCCCCTGGTCCCCTTCCATGTTGCCATTATGGCCGCAAACGGGCCGGGAGGCGTACCAGGATCCCTTCTTGCAGGCCCGGTTCAGGTCACACCGGCTGCTTTTGGATGGATAGATTTTACACTTCCTTCTTCCCTGGTAATTCCCTCGGGCGATTTCTTTATTGTGATGATACAGGGCTCAAATGCCCCTGATGCTGCCGGGCTGGCCGTTGATGTTACCATACCTCATTACAGGAGCTATTCCAGGAATGTTGCTGGAAATGGTGACTGGCAGATGGCCTATGGGAATTTTATGATCAGGGCCAGGCTCAATGGGCAGGGCGGACCACCCCTGAATCTGAAATCAGCCGGGAGTGCCGGAAATTACAAAGTATGGCGCCTGCACCAGGGAGAAGAAACAAATCAGCTGGCCTGGACTTTAATCAATACGGTATCTTCAACCTCGGCCGATGATATGGACTGGAATAACCTTCCCTGCGGACCCTATCTTTGGGCTGTTTCGGCCGTGTATCCGGGTAACCGCCTGTCGCCCCCTTCGCTTTCCAATGTCATCGGCAAATGCTGGACCGCCCCGGTAACAATCAACCTGGCCATGAGCTGTTCCGCTTCAGGGACCGCCGGTACGTTTGTTCAGCTGAAAAACCTTGTTTATCCCGATACCTTATATACTATGTATTCCGATAGCTCCGGAAAAATGATCTTCCCCTCGGTATGGAAAGGATCCTATTCTGTAAGCGCGGCAAAATTCGGTTACCAGAACTATAGCGGCAGTCTTAATGTTACAGGGGGATGCTCTTTTAACCTCACACTTCTCCAGAGAAAATCCCCGCCTACAAACCTGCTTATCGACAGCCTTAGTCTAAAGGCAAGATGGGATGTGCCCTTTTATAATCAGACCCTGCTCCAGGAAGACTGGTCAGGGGGAAGTTTTACAGGCACCGGCTGGACTGTTGAAGGGGGGAACTGGATGATATCCACTTCCAACGGACATCCCGCACCCTCTGCTTTTTTTAACTGGTCACCCAGGGTTTATAATTATAACCAGTCCATAGTAAGTCCGGCCATCACAGGACCCAACAGCCCCATACTCACTTTGAAGTATGATATTTCACTGCTGAACCTTTCCAGCTCGGTCCTCGACCAGCTCATGGTTGAGATTTCCGATGGAACAGCATGGCAAACACTTAAAACCTGGAATAATTCGGCAGGCAATATTGACTGGACCCGGCATGAAATTGATATTTCAGCATTTGCAAATAAAACCTTCCGGATCCGTTTCAGGTCGGCCGGCGCCGATTCCTACCAGGTTAACGGCTGGTATATCGATAATATTCTTGTTTATGCATCCGAATCGACACATCTTTTAAATCAGTGCATCTACGGGTATAATTTTTACCTCAACAGCATACTTCTTGCCTCTGTGACAACAAACAGCTTTACCATCCCAGGAACCGTGGTCAGGTATGATTCTGTTTATAATATGTGCGTCGTTGCCATTTATACCAGCGGATATTCAGGCAGCGTTTGTAAAACTGTAAAATCTCACTTTCTATGGCCTCCCGGTAATTTTCACGGGCTTGCACGTAACGACACGGTCCTTCTCCAATGGGAGAAACCGGTTTACAGTATCGATACAACATTTTATACCCCGGCCGGCATATTGGGTTACAATATCTTCAGGGATGATTCCCTTCATGCATTCATAGCGGGAGCCGATGTGAATAGCTATTCCGACATTGGCCTTGACCCGGGCAATTATAATTATAAGGTTACAGCGGTATACAGCCTTGCTCCATACGGCCATCCCGGGCAACAGGGACAGTCCATAGCCTCCGGCCCGGTAAGCCTGCAGATACATTATGGTAAACCACTGCCATTTTTCGAACCATGGGACCAGGGCAGTTTTATTTCCAATAGCTGGACTTTCCCTGCCGGAACGGGGAATTGGGCTATTGTCCAAAGCAAGGGTAATCCCCCTCCCTGCGCATCATTTTCAGGCCTTCCTCAACTTACTTCCTATAACCTGGTACTGGAAAGCCCTGCCCTGGATGCAACAATATATACATGTGCAGCAATCTGGCTGGATTTTGATCTGAAGCTTGAGAATTACCTGGCCACAGGAACTGAAAAGCTGGTCCTCGATGTCAATTATAACCGCAGCTGGTATCAGAAAATAGAATTTACCAATACCGGGATTACCGGATGGATGCATTACCATATTGAAATCAGCGCGGTTAAACAGAAGGGATTCAAATTCAGGTTCCGGGCAACAGGCGCGAATTCTTCAAACATCCAGGACTGGCTGATTGACAATATTCACGTTTACCCGGTTTGCCTGCCTGCCGAAAACCTGGCGGGGGACGCTATGGGAATGGATACCCACCTGGAATGGAACCCTCCCCGATGTAATGGAGGGGGAAACGCCATGAATGAAGGATTTGAAGAACCATATTTTCCACCCCCGGCCTGGGACCGTATCATCAATAACACTTCTGCCACATGGGGTCATACTGCGGTTTCTTCTCCCCTGGGAGCCCATTCGGGCGACTATTCAGCGGGATTGTACTGGGATTACAATGCACAGAACGAATGGCTCATTGCCAGGAATATGTACGTTAGCGGAAATCTTAAATTCTGGAGTCTGGCCTACCAGGGTTCAAGCCATGGCGATCATTATTATGTCAAAGCCTCAACCGATCACGGGCAATCCTGGGTGACCCTCCTCGATATGTCGGCCCTGCCTACATACCCCGGCCAGGGAGGGTATAACCATTGGCAGGAACCTTATGTTATTGATATGTCGCCATACCTGGGCGATGTGGTTGATATTGCCTGGAATGCTGTAGATGCAAATGGCCAGGGGTTATGGTATTATTGGGCTATCGACGATTGCACAATGGGAACGAAGAAATTTGGTTTTGCAGGCGCCCAGCCCTATTATGATGTCTACAGGAAAAGCCCGGGCGGAACTGTATTTTCAAAGATCAACCTCCTCCCGGTTTCCGATACTTCTTATATCGATACAAACCTGCCCCAGGGTCAGTATAAATATTATATCCAGATCGTTAACCAGGATTGTGATAAGGCTCTGACTTCCGATACGGTAATTATTGATGTAATTACCTCAGTACCACAAATTAAAGGATCTGCCGGGATCGTAATTTACCCCAATCCGGCCCATGAAGCTCTTTATATAAAGTCGGTACTTCCGGTAGCAGAAGTGGAATTGATTAATCCCTTGGGGAAGATTGTACAACGTTTCTATTGCCACGACAGGCGTGACCTGGAGTTGTCCATCTCAGGAACTTCTCCGGGGTTTTATATTTTGAGACTGATGCTTACTAACGCTACCATCAATTACAACCTCATTATAAGGTGATCAATGGGTGCAGGATATTCCGGAAAAATTGAAAGAAAATGACCCGGATCCTGAGATTCAGTATTTTTGATAGAAAAGTTCAACAGAGTCAGCAGGGGCAAGCGGACTTACCCTTAAATACGTTGGATTGATCCTCGAAAAATTAATAATGACCGACTTTTTGGTTCCGGGATCCGTGAATGTTATCGTGGTCAGATTTTTATTTACTTTCCACTTTCCTGTAAGGGTTTTGCCGGGATAAGTCAATTTAGCGGTTTTGTCGCTGTTAAGGGTAAATGCACTTATAATCTCAGGGTTAACTGATTGAAGACTTTCAAACCTTGCCGACATGGACTTGGGGTCAGATCCCTTGGGCCTCCCGTTTGCATCATTATCCTCAACCATCTCAACAGGTTTTTGATTGTCCTGTGAATTATCTTTATAAGCGCTATGAGGCATTGAGGCTTGCCTGATGCCTGAGAATTTCCATGAACCCACTATCAAATCCCCGTTTGTCTTGCAGGAAGCGAGAAAGAATATGAAAAGGCAAACGGTTAATAATAATCTTAAATCTTTCATAAACTAAATATTTATAGTTTTGCAAAATTACTTATTTTTGTAGTTCTCGAAGTGAAAAAGGAAAAGAAAAATAAATTTGAAAAAAAGTTGCTTTTTGATCAATAAATTGTTTTATATTTGCTGTCAAAGTTAGAAAGCAGGTATGCTTTTTATGTTTATTTTATGTTAATTGTAACTAAGTCAATAACTTAAGACGTATGTCTTAATTTTATTTTTAATGATATTTAATGAAGCAAATCCCTATATATATCAATTGTATAATTGATCCACATATTAATTATCCTTTTTAATAGTAACTTAAACCTAAAACATTATGAAAAATGTTTCCAAGCTTTTAACAAGATCGATTTTGCTTGTTGCAATGTTGACCGTGTTATTTCTGCAGGAAGGATTGGCATCTTGGACCAAGACTATCGGTGTAACTACACTTAATTCGTCCTGGCCTTTCCACGCAGCTTATACTGGTGCGAAATCCCAGATGTATTATACTGCGGCAGAACTTACTGCTGCAGGTGTTGTTGCCGGTCCTATCACTGCGATTGGTTTCAATTGCATGACTCTTGCCGATGCACCAAACATTGGCACTCTGACTTTTGCTTTAGCGAATACTACGGCACCTGGTCTCACAGGTTGGGATCCGGGTCCATTCACTACTGTATGGACAGGACCTCCGTGTACTTCGCTTCATACTGGCGGATATACTTTTACTTTGGGTTGGAATACGTTTACTTTTACCACCCCATTTATCTGGGACGGTACTTCCAATCTTGTCGTGTCTACTTGTTATGCAGACGCTGGTACCGGTACGACTAGTAATCTGGTCCAGGCTTTCCCGGCCACTGCTGCACCACCTTATCAGCATCTTCTGAATTATGATGCTACTACTCCTAATGTTGGATGCGGCCTGGCTTCTGCATATTACACAGCTTCAAGAAATGTAATTGCATTAACCCAGCCTACGGGAACTATTACCGGTACGATAACAAACACATCTTCAACAGCAATAGTTGGAGCAACCGTAACAGGCGGTGGAGGTAGCGGAGTTACAAATGGTAGCGGTGTTTATTCGTATCAAGCCATTGCTGCTACCAGCAATTATACAGCTACACACCCGGCTTACATCAGCCAAACCTTGCCGAAAGCTGTTCCTAATGGCGGAACTGCTACCCTGAACTTTGTTATGGTTTCTAATCCTGCAACCCTTACAGGTCATATTACCAATGCCGCTAACGGTCAGGCTATTAAAGGCGCTAAAGTTGTTGTGAACGGTCTTGTTACTTATTCTGTCGAAGGGGGACTCTACACTTTGAGTGGTATCTCTGCCGGTACTTATACTGCAACATATACCAAAGCCGGTTTCAATGATACAACGACCACAGCCATAACATTCAACTGGGGTGTCACCACAACCTTGAACATGGGTATGAAGGAATTTCCAAATCCTGCATCAACTCCTTTTACGGCAGCTCTCAATACAGGCGCTACCCAGGTCAACCTGAACTGGGGCATACCCAAGGGTAATTATGAACTTATCTATGATGACGGAGTTCCTGATACAACCATTGCCTGGTCGTTTGCAGGTAATATGAATGCTGTGAAATTCACGGTTCTTAACGCACCGGTCACCGTTGTTGGCGGCAGTGTCAATATCGGTCAGGCAAGTGATTATGCCCCGGGAACAACTCCTGGAGCACTTACAGCTTTCAAAGTGCAGGTTTTTGATGCCACAGGCCCGGGAGGATCTCCAGGCGCTGCTATCGGCAACCAGTTCTCTGTTACTCCTACTTCATGGGGATGGAACGCATTTACACTTCCCGGCGTACCTGTTACAGCCGGAAATTTCTACCTGGTCATGATCCAGGGCGGAGTTCCCCCCACTGCAGCCCGTCTCGCCATTGACAGAACTTCACCACAGTTACGCTCCTGGAACAGGTATGTAACCGGCGGCGGTTCATGGCTCCCGGCCGATGGTAACTTCTTAATCCGTGCCGTTGTTAATGGCATCGGTGGTCCTACTGATAACATCGCCGGTTTACTTGGCTACCAGGTATTCCGCCTGTTACAGGGCCAGGAAGGCACACCCGCACTGTGGACTTCATTATTTGCTCCCACAACAACCAGCTACACTGACGTGACCTGGCAATCACTGCCCGATGGTCCGTACAGGTGGGCTGTTAAAGCTCAGTATACCGGTGCCCGTTGGTCAGCCCCGATTTTCTCAAATGTTATTGGTAAAAACTGGACAGCTCCCGTTACAATCAATGTAGCCCTGACCTGTGCAGCTGATGCTATGGCAGGTACCCAGGTTAAACTGGTTAACAACGCTCTGCCCGATACTAACTATACAGGTACCACAGGTGCCGATGGTAAAGTTACATTCAATACTGTATGGAAAGGCGACTACACATTAACTGCAAGCCGTATTTTCTATACAACGCTTACTCAGACTGTAACCATCATGGGACCCACAACGATCACGGTTTCACCCTTGCATTCAAAGGATCCCGTTACCAATTTCGTAGTCAGCGGAGTTACTCTTAAATCAAGCTGGTCTCCACCGAGAAGCGCTGTTATGGAATTTAATGAAGACTGGTCAAGCGGCAACTTTACTGCCAATGGCTGGACAACCGATGTTACTAACTGGATAATCAGTACCAGCGTCGGAAACCCTGCTCCTGCAGCAGAATTTTATTATTCTCCAATCGATACTGGATTATATAGTAGGTATCTTACAAGTAAGGCTATTGATGTCTCTGCGAATGCTCTTGCTGCCGCACATATATTGAGATATGATGTTTACCTGAGTAACTGGGATGCTACCTCTGTTAATACCATGGCTTGTGAAATTTGGAACGGAACAGCATGGAAAGCTTTGGATACCCTCAAAAACTCTGGAGCAATACCCTGGACAACCAAGGTACATGATGTCTCGGCGTATAAGGTAAATAATACCTTCAAGCTCAGATTCCATGCATCCGGTCATAATAGCGATGGTATTACTTATTGGGCTATGGATAATATCCAGCTCTGGGCACAGGATGCTTCTCATGGACCGAACATTTGCGTACTTGGATATAATTTCTATCTGAACGACGTTTTGGTTGGTTACACCCCTGATACCACCTTTAATATCCCTGCTCCGGCTGTAATTTACGGAAATACTTACAATGCATGTGTTTCTGCAGTATACGGCAGCGGGTATTCAAATAAGGTTTGCGCAACTTTCACCGACAGGTTCCTCTGTCCTCCGGGTAACCTTACAGGCCAAGCCCAGGAAAGCACAGCTTCCCTGACCTGGACAACACCCAGTTGCGGTCCTCACCTTGTGAACTATATTCTTGACCAGGGTATGCTTACCTTCGGTTATGCCTGCAGCGGCTCTCCGGCTATTGAAGGTTTAGGCAACTGGTTTGCTTTACCTGCAACTACTGCCGGTGTGATCCAGTCAATGGACGTGTATACTTTTGGATCGGCCACTCAGACAGGCAACATCACTTACCAGATGGATATTTACTCACCAACTGGTGTGCTACTGGGTACTTCAGCTACGTTTACCCCGGCTGGATCGGTAAGTCCTACCAGTTCCGGTTGGAATACCGTGGTTATGCCAGATGTTCCTTTTACAGGTTCGTTCTTCGGCTGTTTCAGGTACAATATCACAAACCCCGCATGGGCTGGTTGTGTTGTTGCAGTAGATACCATGTATTCTATTCATCATAACAATACGGCAGGATATTTTGAAAACACCCCCCCAGCTCCCTGGTACTGGCAGCTGAATACCGCCGGTGGTGGTAAAAAAGGCGCTTTCGTTATCCGTGTTACAGCCCTTGTTAATGGGAAAAAGGAACTCATTGTAGCAGGCGATCCTTCTCCTGAAACAGGCGCTCCTGTAGCTCATCCTAACGTACAGGCTTTTGTAAACACTAATCCTGAGACTGCTCCTTTGGCTCCGGCCGCTGTTCCTCCTGCAGTACTTGGATATGACATATATCGTAATGGCAGTACCATTCCTTATGCTTATATACCTAACCCGGCTACTCATGAATTCTATGATTTTAACCTGAATCCGGGATCTTATACTTATAAGGTTGATGCCCATTATGATGTAAGCCCTGTTTCTCCTTTAGTGGATAATTCTCTGGCTGTAGGACCTGTTACTGTTCTTATCAACTACGGTCGCCAACTTCCATTCTACGAACCTTGGGATAATGGTACCTTTACTTATAATGTATGGAGCCATACCGGCAACTGGTCTGTAAATACAGGCCTTGGAAATCCCGCTCCTTCAGCAGATTTCTCATGGACACCTGGCCGTACCAATTATTCCGATACCTTAAAAACCACAGCAATCAGCGCCGCTCCTTATGGTTGCGCCAAGATTTATCTTGACTTCGACTATAAACTTGACGATCGTAACGCTACAGGAGCTGAATTCCTTGCTGTTGATCTTTATAGAGACGGTGCGTATTCGAAAATCGCTGAATTTGCTAATAATGGCGACGTAAACTGGACAACCAAACATATTGAGCTTCTGGCAACGAAAGGCAAAGCCTTTAAAATCCAGTTCCGTGCTCATGGTACCAAATCGCTTGATATCCTCCATTGGTATGTAGATAATATCAGGGTGTACGCAGTTTGTTCACCCGCTACTGCCTTAACCTATACCCAGTCACATAATACCGTGAACCTGTCCTGGACAGCCCCGGTATGTAAACCTGACGGTCATGGAATACATGAAGGTTTTGAAGGCGCTACCTTCCCTCCACAGTATTTCACGGTAATTAAAACCAACACTACAACAAGTACCACGAATGGTTACTGGTGGCAGTTTGCAGGTAATACTGCTATTATGCCCCCGGTTGGCAATTATTATGCAGCCGTATGGTGGAAAACTACTCACCAGGATGAATGGCTGATCGCACATGAGGTAACGGTAACATCTAACCTTACTTTCATGGCCTGGGATTTTTGCCAGGGATCAACTCATGGTGACCATTACTATTGTAAAGTTTCTACAAACAATGGTACAACCTGGAATGTTCTGCTTGACCTTGCAACCTTACCCCCGGTTACAACAACAGGTGAATGGAAAACCTACACTGTTGACATGGCTGCTTACATGGGCCAAACGGTTACTCTTGCATGGCAGGCTGTTGATAATGGATCAGGTGGAATCTGGTATGCATGGGGAGTTGATCAGATCAATATCGGAACCAAGACTATTAGTGGTAAAGATTTGATCGTTCAGTCCAATGCCGGCAACGGTTTAGGTTCAGCAAGAACCGATAACGTTGATGTGAACACCCTCGTTCCGGTTGGAAAGAAGCCTTTCACCGAGACTGCAAATGCACCTGAATTCGCTGGTGGTATAGTGAAGGGATACAATGTTTACCGTACCGATTCAACAGCTCATAATTTCCATAAGATCAATGGAGCAATAGTAAGCGGTACAACTTATACCGACATTATTCCTCTCACAGGTCTTGGAAATTACAAGTATTTTGTAACCTCCGTATACAATGACACCGTTGCAAATACATTCCTCTGCGAATCACCGGGCAGCGACACTATTACAGTGCAGTTCCCGCATGTTGGCATCGTGGAAATCGGCAATGGCCAGATCATGGTATATCCGAATCCTGCAAATAGTAACGTTAACGTGAAGAGCGATTTCGTTATCAATTCAATCGACGTTATGAACTATGTAGGCCAGACCGTATACAGGAATAGCAATGTAAACGGAAAGCTCACAAACTTCAACGTTTCGAACCTGAATGCAGGAATTTACTTCGTGAAGGTGTCCACCGAACAGGGAACACGTACAGTGAAGGTTACTGTTTCGCACTAATCTTTAATTAGATATTCCCAAAGAGGCCGGCAATTCGCCGGCCTCTTTTTTTTATCCCTATCTTTGCCGGCTCAAATGGTTTCAGTATCTAATATATCGGTTCAGTTTGGAGGGGAACCTCTCTTCGACCACGTTTCTTTTATTGTCAATGATAAGGACCGTATAGGCCTCGTAGGAAAGAACGGAGCGGGAAAAACCACCCTGCTTAAGATCCTTAAAGGATTACAACCCGCTGAAGAAGGTGAAGTAATCATGCCCGACAGCCAGACTATTGGTTACCTTCCCCAGGAAATGGAAACCAGCAGCCGGCTTACCGTACTGGAGGAAGCTGCAATGGCCTTTTCAGAAGTCATTGAACTTGAGACACTCATTAAACACCTTGAGCAGGAGATACATACAAGAACTGATTTTGAATCCAAGGAATACCATGCCCTGCTGAAGCAACAATCGGATGTTTATGAACGGTATCATCTGATCGGCGGAAGCTCCATTCACGCCAACGTAGAACGTGTGCTCCTTGGCCTGGGCTTCTCCCGTGAGGATTTCATCCGCTCCATGTATGAGTTCAGCAGCGGATGGCAGATGCGGGTAGAAATTGCAAAGATCCTTCTGCGCCAGCCTGATCTTATCCTGCTTGATGAACCGACCAACCACCTCGATATTGAAGCGATTCAATGGCTGGAGACATTCCTTGTCCAGTACCGCGGGGCCGTGATCCTTGTGTCGCACGACAGGGCTTTCCTCGACAATGTGTGCACCAGGACCATCGAGATCACCATGGGCAAGATCTATGACTATAAAGCCAATTATTCGGGCTACGTGGAGATGCGGGAAGAGAGGATGGAAAGCCAGCTTGCCACATTTGAAAACCAGCAGAGGCAGATCAGGCAGGTGGAACGCTTTATTGAGAGGTTCAGGTATAAGAATACCAAGGCAAAGCAGGTACAGTCAAGGTTGAAGATGCTGGAGAAAATGGATGTTGTTGAGGTTGAAGCAACCGACGAATCCTCCATACATTTCCGCTTCCCCCCGGCCCCCCATTCGGGTAAGATCGTGCTTGAAGGGAAGAATATCATTAAGGATTATCCCCAGAAAAGAGTGCTGCACGGCATAGATTTCACTGTAGTCAAGGGAGACCGTATTGCCTTCGTTGGACGTAACGGGGAAGGGAAAACCACGCTTTCGAAAATAATTACAGGCATCCTCGAATATTCAGGTGAACTGAA
>Ga0194053_10000160_pt1 | contig 52219 bp, 32 predicted proteins | sample SepL228m_MetaG_FD_161684 | JGI IMG/M metagenome (GOLD analysis project Ga0194053, IMG submission 161684) | Anoxic zone freshwater microbial communities from boreal shield lake in IISD Experimental Lakes Area, Ontario, Canada - Sep2016-L227-8m | ecosystem: Environmental > Aquatic > Freshwater >...
ATCACTAATCACTAATCACTAATCACTAATCACTAATCACTAATCACTAATCACTAATCACTAATCACTAATCACTAATCACTAATCACTAATCACTAATCACTAATCACTAATCACTAATCACTAATCACTAAAAACTCTGAACGCAATTAAGCAGTAGTCAAATACCGAAAAGTTTTCGGAATCGCAACTCATGCCCCTCCATTGTACCTCCATGATCGAATCCTTTCAAATGTGTACAACCGTGAATGAATAGAAAAGCTAAAAAATTGGCATACGTTCTGTCGAATTTCACTGATTCTTTACGAGCTTCGCTCGGGCAAATATATATCTCGCCTTCATTTTCTGTGAGAGGGAAACTCAGGATGTCTGTGGCGCATTTCCGGTCGCGGTAGGTGAGATTCAGTGTTGACATCTTCGACGCAGGTACGAAAACTAGAGAGAGCTGGTAGTCCTTTCCTAGGATTTCGTTCTTCATGGCATGAAAATCCACACTAGGCAACACTGCCTGTGTGGTATTTTCTAACGTAAATGCATCCGACATTATTTTCGAGCTGGCTTGGCCTGAGCTTTGCCTAGTTTGATGAGTTCTGCCATATTTTCTCGTCTCCTCAAGAGGGTGAGAGCACGCTTCTTGACCTTGTATTCAGACTGCACGCGTCCACTAAATCTGATACTGCGCTTTCTCTGTATCACTCCAGAACCCTGTACCTTGCGAGTAAAACGTCGAATAACGCTCATGGCGTTTTCTCCGGAATTCCTAGTTACTTCTGCGTTTATCATAGTGTGTCAAATTTAACATATTATCTGATTTCTAGCAATAGTGTCTACTTCTTGTAATGCTCTGACTCCATCTTCTTCATATAGGCTGGCAATTCTTCGATAGAAATAATATTTTGGCAATGAGTTTCAGTCTCACGAACTATGGCGGTGCGGTCGACAGCCTCTTTCTTGCCCATAACTATCACGTACGGTGTGTGATACTTTTCCACGTTGGAGACCTGTGCGCCGAGGCGGTCCTTGGCGAGAGAGAGATATAGAGGGATCTTGACCTGGCGAAGTTTCTCGATGACTTCGAGAGACATGAGCTTGGACTCCAGACCTAGTTGTACGAATGAGGCGATAGGTCTCTTGAACTTCGTGACTGGTTTGCGGAGGCCATTCGCACTGCCATCAACTAGTAGGGAGATGCCAACACCGGCAACATCCTTCTTCATGCCTAGTCTCTTTGCCAAACCGTTATAACGAACACCGACGGCTAGGATGTGTCTGTCCGATAGTTTCTTTGTGGCAACTGTCTCGTCTCTATTCACGATAGCGAAGACTGTCTCCGTGCAATATTTCTTGTTGCCGATCAGAGTATTGTTGATAGTGTATGGAATCTTCAAAGCTTCCAAATATTCCAATACTTCTTCTAGGTGCTTGCGACTAGGTTCTGACAAGAAGTCCATGGATTTTGGTGCGATAGTATTCAGTTCTACTGCGGAGTCGATCTTGGAAGCTAGTAGCTCGAATGGGTCCTGTTTGAAAAGCTGACGGCATTCTGGGGTCATTTCGTCTATGTTCTTGCGATAGTATGCTGTGAGCTCACGAGTGAATCTAGCTATCGAGTCACGGTCGCCGATCGAGTTTATCTCCACTTCTGTCTGGATATAACCCTCCTCAGCTAACATCGCTCTCGCCGCCTGGATCAGTGTCGCCTCGGCGATACTGCCTGATGGTCCCAATATTTCTAGATCTGCATAGCGTGGGTATGATGATTTCCTGATGGTGCCTTTTCCTGCATCCTTGAAATAGAACATCACTGGTTGCGGCAATGAGAACATATCCTGTTCCTCGTAATGCCTGATGATGGCGATCTTTTCCTCGGCATGCAGTGGTAATTTGCCATGTCGGACAGTTTCGTCATCTATATAGTCTCCATCTAGGATGTCCTTGGTTAAGGAAATGTCTTCTTTGGAAACACTGGGACTCTTGGCTGGGGTGAAACCATAATACACCGCCACTTCGCCGATTTTGTCTAAATGTTCATGAGTAATATGTCGGGAATCTATTTTTTTGTTGTTTGATGTCATGGAAGTTAATTATTCATTCTCTTTACCTGGCCATATCGAGATAGTCGGTATCGGTAATAGTCTGATAACTGGACGACCAACGATCAAACTTCGGTCGAGATTGCCCCAGGCTCTAGAATCAGAACTTTGCAATCTATTGTCACCCATAACGAAGTATTCGGTCGCTCCGAGCGTCGTTGTCATGGTCTCGTGAGATCTATGGATCGGATCTATGTATGACTCATCTAGAGCTAGACCTTTCGGATTCATCGTACTGAAAACTGTGTCCTCGGGATTGGTCACAGTGATACCACCATCCTTCATGGTCAATGTTTCTCCCGGTAGTCCGATGATGCGCTTTATGTAATAGATACTCGGGTTGTTGGGGTATTCGAAAACTATCACATCACCTCTCGCGGGATTCTCGAATCTGTATGAAAGGCGGTCAACTATCAAAAATTGACCTGTAGAAAAAGTTGGGTCCATCGAAGCGCCATTCACTATGAATGGTTCTGCGATGAAGAATCGGATAGGGAGGGAGATGATGAGAGCTATCACGATAACCTGTATCCATTCCTTGACACTTGCCCACAGAGTTTTTTTGGTTTGGATGATCACTTCTGGCTCCATAATGAGGCCATTGTACGCTATTTTTGAATATTTGCAAATCACGAGAATTCTAATAAATCAATTTTCATTACTTGCCCCATCTATAATAACTGTGTACACTATTCCCATGTCATACATCATCGCCGGACTGGGCAATCCAGGAGCAGAATACGAGAATACGCGCCACAATACTGGCCGTATCGTTCTCGAAGTTGTCCGAAATGAGTTCGGAGATGAATACAAGTTCAATAAAAAGTTGAATGCGCAGGTTTCGGCAGGGAAGATCGGTAAGGAAAAAGCTGTTTTCATCGCTCCAGATACCTTCATGAACCTTTCGGGTCGGGCGATCGCGCCGCTAGTGAAGAGTGTGAAGGCCGCACAGAGGCTGGTTGTGATCTACGATGATTTCAATCTACCACTAGGTCGCATCCGTATCTCATTCAATAGGAGTTCTGGTGGACACAATGGCATCGAGTCCATCATCAAGGCGGTCCAGACCGAAGCTTTCCTACGTATCCGCATCGGTACCGCCCCGGAGAATGCCAAAGGCAATGCCAAGACTCCCCATGGTGATGAAAAAATAGAGAAGTTCATCCTCGGTAAATTCAAAGAAGATGAGTTGAAAACATTAAAAAAGGTGGCGAAAACAGTCGCAGAAGCGGTAGAGATGATCATCCGAGAAGGAAAGGACAAGGCGATGAGTAAGTTCAATTGATCAATAATTAATTTAATTATTTTTTCTATAGACGTCTTTTCTGTGACCTATTGTTAGAAATATGATTTTCGAATCAGTCTGAAGGTAAAATAACGCCCGATATGAGCTAGTTATCCTGAATGAGAAGGTTGTTGGGTCTCCGGATAACTTTTTTGTATGTAATCTGGGATCTCTGTTATCTTTTTTAAATAGATCCTCCTGCTTCCTAAACATAGTCTGAACTTTATTAGGTAGTCTTTTGAATTCATGGCAAAACTCATCAGTGTAGCTGATCTTCATAATAGATTCATAGAGTAGAGTGTACTCGTCCAGCCTTGCTGTCCACATATCCACGACGAATCGATTGTTTCAATGTAATAGGGCGGTCATATTCCTGAATGGATTCCATGGGTGTTGATTCTGATAGGGTAGTCAATACATATTGAGAAAGCTCGACAAGTGAAAGACCGAAACGACTGGCGATGCGCGTGAGTCGGCCCTTTTCTTGCTTTGGAAGTGTGATGGTGATGGAGCTCATACATGAAGTATATCAGAAACCTCTAATGTCACAATTGACAATATAACAATTCCAATTTGTAACTTCTAGATTCTTATCCACACCCAACTATTGTATTGGTGGCCACATGCGTGGGATAATAGATGCAGTCGATTCGTCGTATTATATCTCATAATCATGACCCAAAATTATCTAAATTCACCTATATTGCCGGGCACGGAGCCTCTACAGCGCAAAGATCACCATGTGATGAGAGTGTGGTTAGGTGTTTTCGTAGTTGTTCTAATCATAGTAGCTACGATGTCATATCTACGATTACAGACATCAACGGATACTACACCTCCTGCAGTGGTTGTTGACCAGAAAACTCTCGAGCGTCAAGCGATCTTGGCTCAATTAAAAAATGTCGAACCACCAACTCCGGAGCAGGTCAAAGCGATCACTGACCAGTTAAAGAAATCAAAAACGACGATCACGAGTGAACAGAGAACGGCTATCATAGAACAATTACAAGCTTCATCAAATTAATTATTCATAAATTTAATAATATCAAGAACCCATGAAAAAATATCCTTTTGTATCAAAAATAGCAACGATAACTGGTCTAGCTCTCGGCGCATTCGCTTTGTCAGCTCTAGCAACGGGTACCTGGACAGCACCATCAGCAGCGGCACCAAATGGAAACGTAGATGCCCCGATCAATGTCGGTGGAACAGTTGTGACACCTCAATACAAGACTGGGGCGTTGGGTATAGGAGCAGGAACGATCGCTCCGGCTTCGAAAGCGTTGCTGCAGGTATTCGGTGCCGGAATCATAGAGACATTAGGAGTCACAAATCTTTATGTTGTTTCTGGAGAGCAGACTGCTGGAAATGTATTGACGCTAGATGGTGGTGGTAAAGCAGTCTGGGCCAAGCCGACAGGTAGTACAGTTGTTACGCCTGTAACTCCGATTTCGAGCGATTGTACAAGCGGTCAACAAAGCTTAAAAATTTCATTCCTGAATGATGATATTTCAAGCGGGGCTAAGGGAGTATCAATTAGATTGGTAGAAAGCAATAGTCATACGAATTATAGTGTAAATATGTATCCCGCTGGAGTTGAAATACGGGTCTTGTGTGGTAGCGTAGTTCAAATTATTTTTAAAGCTAACGGTAACTCTCCTCTTTGGTACGATCATGCCTTGATATCCAATTTTACTGGTGATGAGTGTGTGGGTGCTGTTGTAAATAACATACCTTACAGTAGTAATACGGGTTCTACACTGTATTCACAAGAAGCTACATGCTCCTTTACTATGCACGGTCCGACATCCATAGTTTATCATTATCACCTGTGGTAAATTATCGAAGTAAACCTCCGCACAAAGAGGGTCTCACCACCCTCTTTTTGTTTGTCTCAAAAGTTCGCATTACTATTCAATATAGTTATCATCATCAATCGGCCAGATAGAGATTCCAATTTCTAGATCAACGATCCTCAAATGCGTTATCCACACCAAATCACCTGCGCGGAATGTATATCATTCAGATCAATGCTATAATATTCTCGAAATGGCCAAAAAAAGTTTTCTCAACAAACCCGTCCTCCTCAGTGCTCCCCTCAATCATGAAGAGCACACACAGATGAAAATATTGCTCGGTATTCTGGTCATCGTGATCCTGATGGCCGCAACTGTCATATATTCGAGATCAAGGGCGCTGACTAACTATGTAGCCCCCGTCATGACAAAGCGGGCAGTCGTGAAGCAGAAAACTTTCGATCGTCAAGCGATCATGGACCAATTAAAAAATGTAAAACCACCTACTCCAGAGCAAGCCAAAGAGATCACTGATCAACTGAAGAACGTAAAGACGACGATCACGGATGAACAGAAGGCGGCCATAATGAAACAATTACAAACAGTACCAAATATTTAATCATAAACTTATCATATAATGAACCCATGAAAAAATACCCTTTCGTATCAAAAATAGCGACGATAACTGGTCTAGCCCTAGGTGCATTCGCATTGTCCGCTCTGGCAGCGGGTACATGGACAGCGCCATCAACAGCGGCACCATATGGGAACGTAGATGCTCCGATCAATGTTGGGGGAACACCTTATACTCCTCAATACAAGACTGGAGCATTAGGTATCGGCACCCCTTACGCAAACTTCTACGGGGAACTCTTCCACGTTTTTGGAATTGGGGTGATCGACAATCTGTTCGCTGGAAACGCTATGGTAGGAGGTTATCTTTCAGCTAACAATCTTCGCGTGAGACCTGGAAATGGTGTCACCGGGAAATATTTGAAAGCAATCAACGATGGTGGGGAAGCTGTCTGGGATACTCCGGTCAGTACCGTTACACAGTCATACAGGGTGGAGCTATATAACTGTATGAATACTACATATATAGCGGATGCGCCTACGGGAGATATTGGTGCGTGGATGTGTCCTCAGTCAGGTTCCATAGTCACGAATATACATTCGAACGGAGGTGATTGGGGCGGTAGAGATTATGCACAGTGTTGTAATCTCAGGGTAGTTGCAAATTAAGACCTCTGATGGTGCTCAGTGGGGTACATTCGGTAAGTAGAATATAGACTATAAAAATATACAAAAAACCGGCGATCGTTACCTGCCGGTTTTTTGTATATTTGGATCTCTATGTTACTGATCCTATTTATTTGTGTCGCGCCTTTTCTAACCCCTAACCCCTATTTCACTCCCGCATACGTCAACGCCATCTTCTGATCCTTGGGATCGAATAGTGAGATCTGGAAGTTATAAGTCTTGCCTAGTTCGAGTACCTTGCGTAGTTTCTCTTCTGAACCAAACTCAGAAACATGTACTAGACCAGCGACACCTTCCTCTATAGAGGCCAATGCACCATGCTTGTTGAACTTGATGATAACGCCAGATACGGGCATGTCTTTCTTGTATTTCTTGGCCGCTTCTGTCCATGGATTTGCCTTCAGTTTCTTCAGAGATAGGGAAATCTTGCCATCCTTGACTTCGATAACCTTGGCCTTGACCTTCTGACCAACCTTGACGAAGTTGCGTGGATCATCAACTAGGCCCCAGTCGATCTCAGATATATGGATCAAACCTTCTAGACCTTCCTCGAGTTTGACGAATACCCCGAAATCAACAACTCCTGTGACAACACCTTCGATCTCGTCACCTACTTCGTATTTGTTGACGATCTTTTCCTTTTCCTTGGATTCTGGACCCTTCTCAGAGAAGATCAGCTTGCCTTCCTTGGGATCGGCAGTGATGATGGTGAGTTGTAGACGAGTACCGACGAGCTTCTTCAGTTCATCGAGGATCTTGTCCTTGTCGCCATCGGTGATACGTGGGTAATGTTCAGCCTTGAGCTGTGATGCTGGTAGGAAACCGACGATGCCTTGCCATTCGATGAGCAAGCCTCCTTTGTTGGCTTCCTTGACTGGTAGATCGAGCACCTTCTTCTCGTTGATAGCACTGTCAGCCTCATTCCAGATGAGAGCCTGGCGAGCCTCCTTGAGTGATAGCTCGTAATAACCCTCCTTGTGAGCATTGTCGACGATCTTGGCGGCGATAACATCACCGATATTGATCTTCTTGATAACATCACGTGCGACCATGAATTCTCGACCATATATGATACCTGTACCGAATGGTGCGAGGTCGACGAAAACAGACGCCTTCTCAATGGCGATAACGGGACCTTCTACTAGGTCTCCGATCATTGGAGGATTCTTCATAACAGTGATGAGTTTGCCCATCACGGTCAGTTTCTGCTCTTCGGTCATCTCCATCTCCTTTTTTGAGTTGACTACTTCACTCTCTTCACCTCTAGATCTCGTCTCTCCTCCTACGAAACGTGCTTTGACTGAATCGGAAGCCGTGGCATCCTTACTCAGAGTGTCTCTGGTTTTCTTTAACATGTTAATTTCGCCAATATCTGGCGATGCGTTCCGCTTTTTAAATTGATAATAATGATTGCGGGGTACGACTGAACTGCTCTGAATCTAGCATAATATGACAGAATTTGCTACTATTCTATGCATCATGATCATAAATTACCTTGGTGGCGAGTTTGTCAAAATCCAATTCGGCGATACTATCCTGGCCTTGAATCCTGTGTCCAAAGACTCGTCTTTGGGAACATCGAAGTTCGGTGCAGACATCGTCCTTATCAGTCTGAATCATCCCGACATGAATGGCGTTGACCAGGTGACATTTGGCGAGAAGAAACCATTCGTCGTGTCCGGTCCTGGAGAATATGAGGTCAGAGGGGTCTTCATCAAGGGTCTAGTTTCTGAGTCAGGATATGACGGCGAGAAAAGGATCAATACTATATACTCGATAACTCTCGAAGGGATGAATATCTGTTTTCTGGGTGCTATCAATACCGACCAATTACCGACGGAAGCTGACGAGGCTATAGATGATGTTGATGTATTGTTCGTTCCTATAGGTGGTGATGGGGTACTGAGTGCCGCCGCCGCTTACAAATTGGCTGTTTCTATAGGGCCGAAGATCATCATACCGATACATTATGGAGATATCGGACAGAAAGACGCCCTGAAGTTGTTCCTGAAGGAAGCAGGTGAGAGTCCAAAACCAGAGAGCAAGCTGACGCTAAAGAAGAAGGATCTAGAAGGCAAGGAAGCAGATGTTGTGGTGTTGGAGAAAGAGTAGTAGAATTATAGAGTAATTGAAAATGGAAACTGTAAACTGGAAAATTTCAAAACTAGGAATGATCAAGAGGAAATATTAGTTCGCAATTTTACATTTTACATTTTACATTTTAACTTTTCCATTTTCCATTAATTTCTATGACACTAGAATCATACATCGAAAACCTGAGGTCCAAGCCTGAACATGTGAAAAAGCGTTATGCATTTTGGACTTCGTTCGGGGTGAGTTTCATGATCTTCGCTTTCTGGTTGGGTTCATTCTCTTCGTGGGGATCAACCTCATCTTCGGCGGTCGCAACAGTCGTCAACAAGGCTGGTTCACCAGGGCAGTCGCTCATCGCTGGAGTCGGATCTTTCTTCGGAGATCTGAAAAATATGGTTTTTGGTGCCAAGAAGGTGAAGTATACCAGTGTGGAGATAGCGCCGGGGAATTAGGCCGCGATCATTGCTAGTATTGCAATTCGTCTCAAAATGGTGTAGATTGTCGGAACAACATGTCACAAGATAAACTTATACAACTCAGAAACAAATCTACAGGCGAGGTCTATTGGTCGTCCAAGAACAGGAAGACTGTTGAAAAGAAACTCGAACTAAAGAAATACAGTGCCAAACTAAGGAAGCATATTGTCTTCAAGGAAGGGAAGAAATAGCATACGAATATTCTGATTTTACAAATATACGAATGAATACGAATAGCCTCATTGCTTTTATTCGTAGTCATTCGTATAATTTGTTGTAGTCGAGGAGCGGTATTCAAATGGGCGATTAGTTAAGTGGTATAACTGTGGTCTCCAAAACCACTGTCGGAGGTCCGATTCCTCCATCGCCCGCATGGACACATGGCTTATAAATTTTGCAAATAGTCATCAGATCCTAGTTTATGCAGCTATCATCATAGTAGCCTGTATAGAAGGACCGGTACTCTCTATCTTCTTTGGAGCACTCATCAAGGTCGGTGATTTTACATTCTGGCCAATATTTTTTGCGTTGATGGCGGGAGATCTGTTGGGTGATGTGATCTGGTATTACATCGGGCGCAATTTTGCTGGAAAGTTCATCGCTAGATTCGGCAAATATTTTAGTTTGACGGAACAGAACATAGGGAAGATGACGCGCATATTCCACAAGTACCATGAAAAGATACTGATAGTATCGAAGTTGACTAGCGGCTTTGGATTGGCTGTAGTCACGCTCATGGTTGCTGGTATGACCAGGATCCCATTTGGGAAGTATATCGCGATCAACTTTCTTGGTCAGTTCTTTTGGACAGGCATATTGCTCGGAGTCGGATATTTCCTCGGCGATCTATACACGCAGGCCAGTTCCATATTTGGCAAAATGTCGATCTTCGCTCTGTTCGTCCTTGTCCTATTGGCATTGAATGGATACAGGAAATATATGAGTAACAAGATTACGGCCGCCAAGATCTAATAGAAGTTTGTTCGAATCGCGCCTCGCGACACAAATCATATGAAAATTTCCGTCATAATTCCCGCTCACAACGAGGAGGCGTACATTTTGCGCACGCTACAGGCGATATTGGACCAATCATACGGTGACTACGAGGTGATCATAGTAGACAATGTGAGCACTGACAGAACGTTCGAGATCGTAACAGACTTCGTGAGGAAGCTAGAGATGGGTGGTCAGTCGAAAATCATATTCAGAGTAACTAGTGAGGGTGAGAAAGGTACTATGGCGGCCTGTGAGAAAGGTCGACTGCTGTCTACGGGTGATATCATCGCTAGATTGGACGCGGACTGTCTACCTGACAGTGATTGGTTAGAAAAAGCAGCCAGAATATTTGAAAATGAAAAAGTAGTTGCGGTAAGTGGGCCATATGCTTTCTATGATGCTGGGTGGTTCTTTAGCTGGTCTCGTGTCTGGCAACAAAAGATAATACTAGGAACAGCCAATGTCTTCATGCAATGGATCGGGAAAAGTGCTGTGACGAATGGGGGAAATAGTCTATTCCGTGCCACTACTCTAGAGGCGATCGGTGGCTTCGACCGATCTATCGTGTTCTACGGTGATGATACCAATATTGCGAAGAGGATGGCTCAGCAGGGCAAGGTCGTCTTTAGTCCGACACTGGTCATGAAGACCTCCGCTCGCAGATTCATGAAAGAAGGTAGAGTCAGTACTCAGTTCAAGTACGTTTTTCATTTTTTCAAGGAATCTTTCAGTAGTAGAAATATGTGATGGAATTTGCAATAAACAAAAAGTATCTCCTCATGGGGAGATACGTGTGTGAAGGTCTCTAATTTCCTGATGATTTTTTCGGTGAGAAGATCGTTTTGAAAAAATAGTAGAGATATTTCGCTTCTATTTTGATGAAACCCTCGTTCTCGAATCTTCTGGCAGAGGTTTTCATCGATAGTTTCGGATCGAAGATGACACGTCCATGATCGGCGACACGCTTGGCGGTATCAGTATCCTCGCCGTAGAACGTCAGTGCAGTATTATAACCACCAGTTTTCTTTAGAACACTTACCCTGATCATATTGTTGCCACCTATGAGGACGGCACCATTCTTTATGAACGGGAGTTGCAATGTATATGCGACTGGTCGGTAGATGTATCTCTGGACCAATAGTGAACCATGTCTGAAGAACCATTCAGCATCATGATAGTCATATGGACCAGTTACGGCCGAAACTCGACCGGAATGGTCGTCAATGAAGTGCTTCATGCCTCTGGAAAGCCATGTGGGATCAGGAATGCAGTCAGCATCCATGTTGGCTATGATCTGTCCGCTAGCTTCATTGCGACCGCGTTCTCTGGCGTGGAGCAATCCCTTTTTTGGTTCATGGAAAATCTTTACATTGTAGTGGCTGGCTACCTCAGATGTTCGATCTTTGCTGGCGTTGTCTATGACGATGACTTCATAGTTGTGGTAATCTTGTGCGAGCGCGGCTTCGATAGTCTGCGCAAGGGTCTTTTCTTCATTATATGCTGGTATCACGATGGAAACTTTCATACGGTGTAATTCTATATGTAAATCAACGAAAGGCAACCCATTCTTTTGATCTAGATTTGTTGGAGACAGCGACAGAGAATGAGTCTCTCATCCAGATATATAGTAGTTTCGGCCAACCGATGGCACGTGATCTGCGACCAGAGTGATAAATGATCAATTTCGCGTCAGCTATGGTCCTCCCGATCTTGTTCAATCTCTGGAACATGTCGCCGTCCTCCCTCGATACCAGATCTTCGCGAAAACCGTGTAGTTTCTCGAACGCTTCACGCCGAATCATCTGGAATTTGCCGGGAGCTTCGCCGACATGGAGTAGATCGTTTTTTACGTAATGGACGATATTGAAGATAGTGTAGACACACCTATCGGCGAGAGACGCTATCGGCGGCGATACCCAGAATGCGCCAGTCACAGCTACGAGGTTTTTCCTCGTATCAAAGTCCCCTAGGGCTCGAGCAAAGAAAGCACCAGCATCGACTACTCGACTATCTGCATCGAAAAATGCCAGAAAATCTCCACTCGCTAGTCGTGCGCCAGCATTCCTATTTGCGGCGATCGTCGGATGCTTATTTTCTGTTTCCAATACTTTGACACTGAGAGATTTAGCTATGGCAACAGTTTGGTCAGGGCTGTGATCATCGGTTACTATGATCTCATGGGGTATAGAGAGATCCTGGAACTGGAGTATGGCATCTCGGATGTATTTCTCCTCTTTGTAGGTAGGTATGATGATCGAAATCATGATGTATGATAATGATAGCATGAAGGGGGGATATCATGTATTATTATAATATGGAAAAATTCGTCCATCGGTACAAGACAGCTTTTACTAGCAGAGATTTCAATTTCTCTCTAGCTATCGCACTGGTGTCGCTCGTCTTGGCTTTTTCGTTCAATTATTTTACATCGAACTATGCGACCGAACATGCGGGGAATCAGGTCACGGATATCGTATTGAGTAATATTCCGATATTCAATGTTGATACTATATTCATATACGGCCCAGTGGTGTTGTGGCTATTCTTCGTCGTCATCTTGCTCAATGAACCAAAGAGGATACCTTTCGCCCTAAAGTCCGTGGCGCTTTTCATCGTGATTCGGGCGATCTTTACAACGATGACTCACCTCGGACCGTATCCATATGATATACCTGAGGACTTTGCTACCGGTTTTGCTCGAACTATGACGTTCGGTGGCGACCTATTCTTCTCTGGTCACACGGGTCTACCTTTTCTCATGGCACTGATGTTGGGTAGGATACATAAGTACTATTATTTTGTTTTTATCGGTGCGGCGGTATTCTTCGGCGCGATAGTCCTGCTGGGGCATTATCATTACACGATCGATGTGGCTGCGGCTTTCTTTATCACATACACTATATATGTTCTTTCATGTAAATGGTTCAAGAAAGACATGAAAGCGTTCTATTCGGCTGATGAGGGCATGGTGAATGGTATCTAAATATGAGTAGTCCGTCATACCTCTTGAGTCTCGAGGATATTTTGTGACCAATATACCAGCGCATTTTCCAAAGGATGAGTGAATCCTTGGAGCGAGTCCTTTGTGAAAATGCTGGTATATTGGAAACAAAGCCGCAGAGACTCAAGAGGTATGATGGACTACTCCTTAAACAGACCTTCAATCTTTGACAATAGTATTCGTGGGATGTAGCCTTACTATCGGAAAGGACACATAATGAACATTAAAAATAACGGGTCGTCCGCATTGTACGATCTGTATATGCGTGATGTCCTAGAAACCAAATTACTGACTCCAGAAAAAGCACTCGAATTGGCTACAAAAACTATGAGTGGAGACGGGGAAGCTCGTTTACATTTCATCAAAGCCAACCTCCTTCTGGTAGTCAAGATCGCACACGGCTTTGAGGGTAGAGGTTTACCGATACTCGATCTCATCAATGAGGGTAATGTAGGTCTCATCAAAGCTATAAATCGATATGATCCGACCAAGGGTGGTAAGTTGTCTACTTATGCCACGTTTTGGATCAGTCGACATATGATTAACGCATTGGAGCAGCAGGTGTGGGTGGTCAGGCTCCCTCGGCATATTCAATGGTGTGGCAGGGTGATGGATCAAACCTTGGAAAAGCTTCGGAGAAAGCTGGAACGGGAGCCAACCGAACTAGAGTTGGCTAATGAACTGCAGATATCTGAAGATCGGCTGGCACAAGTCCGCGGTTATCATTGTAAACAGGTTTCATTCGATGAGTCTGCTAGTACGGAGCCCGGCTCTGCAACATTTCATGAACGCATAGCTGATGAGAGGGCAGTCTCCCCATACGTCTCACTGGATCAGAAGTCGAGGAGAGAGATCGTTGATAGGTTGATAGAGACACTCACTCCGAGAGAAAAAATGGTCATGGAGTATAGGTTTGGTCTCAAGGGTCAGGTATTGACGCTCGAGTCTATCGCCAAGATGATACCTTGTACGAAAGAAAGGATTCGTCAGATCGAGAGCGCGGCCTTGCGTAAACTCAGGCTACGGTATGCGGAACTTGAACGATCTACGAGGAAGTTGAACAAGGAAAGATCAGCTCAGCAGTCTCGTGACAACTAGTATGGATGGAGATCTATCGAGACAATATCTCAGTATAGATATGGCGCTACCACGGGGGTGGTGGCGCTATTTTTTTATGTGTGTACCACCAGGGGGGAATCTGTGTTGAGCGAATTTAACTATTTCATCATATTGCTCTGGTCTGAACCAGTGAATATCTTTGTTTCTCTTGAACCAGGTAATTTGCCTCTTCACATATTGTCCGATAGCTATTCTGAGCTTATCTACCATTTCATCCATTGAAATCTGGCCTTGCAGGTATAGTGCTTGGTATCTATATTCTAGTCCGAGTTCCTCCATACGTTTCCACGATAGGCCTTCGCCGCCAGCTTTGCGGGGTTCATGAAGTTTGCGGCATTCATCTAACATCCCTGCGTCTAGACGTTTGAGGAGTCGGTCATTTATACGTTCACGAAGCGTAGGTAGGGGCACTTCTAGTCCGATCGTGATGGGTTCATAATGATGTGTGATCGGTAGGGCTGTCACTGACGGACTAGTTTTCTCGGCCGGCTGACTGTCTGTAACTCGACCATCATTACCAGTTGCATCGAGTTTACTGCAGGCGATCTCGATAGCACGGATGAGTCGGACAGGATTCTGGCTATCGGACTCGTTCATAGATGTGGCACGGCGTGGATCTAACTTCGAGAGCATTCTATATAGTTGTGGAACAGTTCTCTTTCCGAGTTTGCTACGCAGTACCTTATCCTCGCTGACCGCGGGGAAAGCGGTAGTGCCGAGTACTGCGTCAATGTAGAATCCCGTGCCGCCGCAGATGATCGGCAACATAGATCTCGCGGCTATCTCCTCGATCGCGCGGTTCGCCAGCTTCTGGTATTCAACAACTGAGAATCTCTTCTTTGGGTCCGCGACATCTAGTAGATGATGGTGTATCCCTCCCATCTCCTTTTCTGTGACCTTGCCGGTCCCTATGTTCATCGATCTGTATACTTGTCTAGAATCAGCCGAAATGATCTCAGCGCCATCATAGCCGCCGATCTTCTCCCGAGCTATCGTCTGTGCTAGTCGGACTGCTAGGTCGCTTTTGCCGGTCGCGGTGGGACCCAAAATGACGAGTATTGGTAACTTTTTCATATCAGTATAAATGTGCCGGGAGGGAGAATCGAACTCCCATGGATCACTCCGCACGATTTTGAGTCGTGTGCGTCTACCAATTCCGCCATCCCGGCATCGCATAACTAGTCTACTTGAAATACAGGTAAAATCAACTCACGATGAATCCCAGTTGAGCCGCTATGTGGCGGCGGATGGTTATCCAGTTTTTTAGTTTTCATACGTTTAGAAATTCTGCTATAATTATAGCACTATGCACCAGAATTCATATGTGAACAACGCGATCTTTTGGATCGAGACAGAGAAGATCCATCCGAACCCTTATCAGCCGCGCCACGAATTTGACCAAGTAAAGTTGAAGGATCTATCTGAGTCGATCAGAATGTACGGAGTTCTGCAGCCACTCGTCGTCACCAGAAAGGAGGTATATCACGAAGGTGCCGGTATGACTGTGGAATACGAGCTCATCTCCGGCGAGCGACGTTTGCGTGCGTCGAAACTAGCGGGACTATCTCAGGTTCCGGTACTGATCAGGAATGGTGAGGAGGATGCTCAGATCAAACTCGAGATGGCGATCATAGAAAACCTGCAGAGAGAAGATCTGAATGCTGTCGATCGAGCTAGGTCGTTCGATAGGTTGGTCAAGGAGTTCAAACTAAAGCAGTCACAAGTCGCCGACAAAGTTGGCAAGAGTCGCGAATACGTGTCGAACTCATTGCGTATACTAACATTACCTGAGGAGATGATCACCGCACTCCAGGATGGCAAGATCTCGGAAGGGCATACGAGGCCACTACTCATGTTGACGGATAGGCCTGAGGAGCAGCTAGTACTATTCAAAGAGATCATGGCAAAGAAGCTGACTGTGCGCGAGGCAGAGTCTATGTCGCGCCGTGTTGCTACTGACAAGATTCGTAATAAAGGAAAATACCTAGATCCTGCGATCATGGAAATGGAAAAGTCATTTACTGAAACTCTCGGCACTCGCGTCAGGATCGAGAGGGTGAAGGAGGGAGGTACTGTCGTGATAGATTTCTTTGGTCCAGATGATCTCCGGGTATTACTAGAAAAGTTGGCGAATAGTGCGAAGGGTACAGAGGGAGTAAGTTCCAAATCTATCAATCCCGTTGGCAAGATTGCGGATCCTGAGCAGAATGAAGTTTTAGCTGAAGCTATCGATGATCGTGCACCGGCTGACATCGAGAAACAAGAGAACGAAGAGATATATTCGTTGAAGGACTTTTCGCTGTGATCAGTAGACCTATTTTCCGCAATATATGTAACAATCAGTCAAATATCGACAACACTTGACAGGTGCTGTTGGTATGATATGTTGGGTGCTGAAGCAGTTCTTCATTCGGTTAGGTACGGCGTTTCGCGGCCCCCTAACTGTATATCAGCGATAGTTCTCGAAAATTGGACCGGATATCGAGAATGAAGGCCTCCGGTCTCGTCACGAGCATCGCTTGTGATGGTGTCAGATGAGGGCCTGTGAGCCCTCAAGCACAAAAGGTCCTGAGTAACGACTAACAAAACTACTCCACCCCAAGGCTTTTGCTGAGGGGTGCTTTTTTTGCAAACCGACCTTTTCTAACGGCTTTTGGAATAGCTAACATCTCTAGGGCGCGTGCCAGAGTGATCTCGTAGACATCGTCAGGAACTTTGATAGAACGGAAATTGCTATCAGTGACTATATATGGACCGAAACGTCCGGCGGAGGCGACTACATCCTTACCAGTTTTCGGATCTACACCTAGAGTTCTGGGTATGCTGAGAAATTTCAGAGCTTGAGGGACCGTGACTTTCGATGGATCATAAATTTTTGGAATCGATGCCATGCGTGGTTTGATGGGTGAGGGGGTAGGGACTAGGGGATAGTGACTAGTAGAAGGAGTTTTTGCAATGTGATCTACTCCCTCCAAAAGGGTCTCAGACAAAACTGTCTCCGGTTTCTTGACTCCCTTTTTCACACGCACCTTTTTTACCTTCGGAAGTTTGACGCCCAATTGGACATACGGGCCGAATCTGCCATTCAGAACGAAGATAGGAAGACCAGTTGTCGGATCATTACCGATAGGTTCGTCTTTTTTGAACTCGACACCATCCAACGTGAGTGCTCCATCACAGTCAGGGTATTTCGAACAAGAGAGGAATTTACCATTGCGTCCTAGCTTGATATCCATCGAACTGGCGCATTTCGGACATTTGAATCTAGCGTCGGCGACACCGAGATTGGTGATCTTGGCAGTCTTTTCTTTGGACATGAGATCCTTGTGGAATGGACCATAGAAATCAGAAAGAGTTTTTAGGTATGTACGTTCGCCATTGGCTATCTCGTCCAATTCATTTTCCATCTGCGCGGTAAATCCATCACTGATATATGTAGGGAAGTTCTCCTCCAAGAATGAAGAGACGACATCCCCGGTATCAGTCGGCTTCAATGACTTATTCAGTTTCTCGACATAACCACGGTCTTCGATAGTTTTCGTTATCGACGCATATGTAGAAGGTCTACCGATGCCGCGCTTTTCGAGCTCCTTGATGAGACCAGCCTCTGTATATCTCGGAGGTGGCTCGGTGGCCTTCTCGACCGAGTCGATAGAGATGAGTTTGATCGATTCGTCAATAGTACATTTTGGTAATGTAACCTCTTCACCTCTGGACTCTGGATCAGCCTGGAGCCAGCCATCGAAAATGACACGAGATCCCGTAGCTTCGAATGGGGGTATGCTGACTATGCCCTCGACCCTATCCCCCAGACCCTCTGCAACATTGGCGATGATCTTGGTACGTGCGATCCTGGCATCAGTCATCTGTGAAGCGACCGCTCTCTGCCAGATCAGTTTGTAAAGTTTCTTCTGCTCTTCGTTGTGACCAGCATTCATCTTTTCGAAATGTGAAGGACGGATAGCTTCGTGAGCCTCCTGGGCGTTCTTGCTCTTCGCCGAATACTTCCTGTATGACAGATATTCCTTGCCATAATTCTTCTCTATAGCTTTGGCTATCTGTCCCAGCGCCTGCTCGCCGAGGTTGGTCGAATCAGTACGCATATATGTGATATATCCGGATTCATAGAGCTTCTGTGCGATACCCATCGTACGAGATGGAGAAAAACCATATCTGGAACTGGCAGTTTGTTGCAATGTCGAAGTTATGAACGGTGCGCGAGGTGACCTCTTCTGCTCTGTTTCCTCCACGCCCATGATCTTCCAGGATTCTTTCCTAGCGATATCGAGTATGGTATTTACCTCTTTCTCTTCACGAGGTTCTTTCGAACATTTCAATGTCAATGGGTCCTTGCTCGCAGTATTCCATAGACCCTCGATCACCCAATATTTCTCTGGTATGAATGCGCGGATCTCTCGTTCACGTTCCATGATGATGCGGAGTGCGGGTGACTGGACACGACCAGCAGACAGACCGTATCGTACCTTCTTCCAGATGAGACCAGAAAGGTCATAACCGACGATACGATCGAGAACGCGGCGAGCTTCTTGGGCTTCGCGCAGATTCTCGTCTATGTCTCTAGGGTGTTGCATAGCCTCGAGGACAGCATCCTTGGTGATCTCCAGAAAGGTGATACGCTTCATTTTCTTGGAAACGGTTTTGCCCAATCTCTCGCGGAGAACCTCGGCAATATGCCAGGCTATCGCTTCTCCTTCTCGGTCCGGGTCAGTCGCTAGGATGATCTCACTTGCACCCTCTGCTAGGTTGGCGATATCGGCGATCACAGGTTCCTTCTTGGCGACTACCTCATAGTGTGGGATGAAACCGCCTTCTATGTCTATCGCCTTTTTACTAGATTTTGGCAGGTCGCGAATATGTCCGACAGAAGCGCGCACGACGAAACCCTCACCGAGATATTTGGTGATAGTTTTGGACTTGGAAGGGGATTCGACAATTACTAATTTCATCAGTAGAGTTCAGTATCGCATGAATAATAAACAAAATGCAAATGTTCCACATCAACTATTTAAACCTATTCGGTAAACTCCGTGTGATTCTGAGATGATGCCGAACAGTTCTAGTTTGGTCATGATGATGCCGAGATGTTTCGGAGATATGCCGAGATTTTCGATGAGCTCCGAAGAAGACATGGACTTGTATTGGAGCTCACGTAACACGACTATCTGATCGTCTGGAAGCTCGCGCATAGCACGTGCCAGTAGTTTGGCGGTTTCGTCGGATCGTTTGTCTCGTAGGTCGAACCTCAATGCCGACAATATGTCGTCAGCTGATGTGACTGGGATCGCGCCGTCCTTCAGTAACATGTGTGGTACAAAGGAAAGCTCAGAATATATCGATCCAGGAACTGCTAGTACGTCTCTACTCAGATCCGCGGCGTTCTTGGCGGTCAGTAACGTACCTGACTCCTTGCCGCCTTCTATGATCAGTGTGGCCTGGGAAATGCCGGCCATGAGTTCATTCCTGACAGGGAAGGTCCAGTAGTCACCTTTCTGATCCGGCTCGAATGGTGATACTAGCGTGTTGCCAGTCCTGACGATCTCCATCGCTAGTCTATAATGTTCGCGCGGATATATCACCGCTGGATCTAGTCCTGAACCAGGGAAAGCGATCGTACGCAGTCCATGGTCGAGTGCCGCTCTGTGTGCCAGGGAATCTATACCGTATGCTAGTCCGGAGACGATGACTACTGGATGATTCTTCAAGCCTGCGATGAGGTCTCTACAGACTGATCTACCATAGTCGCTATACTTCCTCGAGCCGACGACGCAGAGGAATCGGTATTCATCGTTCGGTATAGGTGCGCCAGAGAGATATAGAAATGGTGGTAATTTTTCCATCTGCTTCAAGAGTCTCGGATAGTTTTGTGGGTATAGTTTTGTGTGATTCATAATGCTTGACTTTAAGGTTCAGGTTTTGATAAGACATATTTATCATCCAGTCACGGTTCAGATCCCCCTAACTAGTTACGGGGGATTTGATTCTAATAGAAGAGTGAGGACCGTGTTCATAATTATATTGTAAAAATGCTCACCCTCTTTCGGCCCACTAGTTATCGGCAGTATCAACATAGAATTTTCGTTAGACTTATTTAAAATAAGCACGGGCCTTCCGAAGTCCTTGATATATCGGCTGTCAATAATATTCATGATCAAACCGTACCACAATGCAGATAAAGATCTGATGAATTTTCCATGAAGATCTGATAAAGAAAAGATCAAATCATATTTCAGTGATAATGTGAGGTGGTACCTCGATAGTTTCGCGGCCGGCAAATCGAGAACAACTCGCCAAGGGCGAAATCCTGCATCGGCGGGTGCATAGATTCTGAGTAGTATATATCTAAATTGCCAGCAGGGTGCAGAAAAGGGCGGGGAATTCAGACAGGTTTTCCAGACGCTTCAAATAATATTTGAATAATGCTACAATAATTCCATCATGTTAGACATCAAATTCATCAGAGAAAACAAGGATCTCATCGCTCTCGCGGCAAAGAAGAAGCGTATTGATTTCAATGTTGAGGAACTACTCGCCATTGACGACAAGAGGCGTACAGCCATGACTAGTTCCGAGAAGTTGCGTGCGGAACAGAATACCGCCAATGATCAGATCGTAAGTGCAAAATCTCCAGAGGAGCGCACCAAGCTGATCAGTGATATGAAGGTTGTCAAAGCAACACTCGAGAAGGATGAGGAAGCCCTGAAGACGATCATGAAAGACTGGCAGTCACTCATGCTCCGAGTACCGAATATTCCAGATATGTCGGTTCCAGACGGTGATAGTGATGCTGATAACAAGGAGCTGAAGACCTGGGGTGAGAAGACGGCTTTCACTTTCGATCCCAAGGATCACGTGGAGATCATGACCAAGCTCGGCATGCTCGATCTAGAGCGCGGCCAGAAAGTACACGGATTCCGAGGATACTTCCTGACGGGCGATGGTGTCAGGTTATGTTTTGCAATATGGAATTATGCGCTGGAGTTTTTCTCGAAGAAGGGTTTCACCCCGATTCTGCCGCCGACTGTCGTTCGCAAGATCAATCTATTTGGTACTGGTTACTTGCCACAAGGTGAAGAAGATCTCTACAAGACTCAGGATGGTGACTATCTGGCAGGAACAGCGGAGGTTCCGATCATGGGTATGCATGCCGATGAGACATTGGCGGCAGGGGATTTGCCAAGGAAATATCTAGGATTTTCTCCGTGCTATCGTCGAGAGGCTGGCGCACATGGCAAGGACGTTCGCGGTTTGATACGTGTCCATGAATTCTATAAATGGGAACAAGTCATCCTTTGTGAGGCCAACCACGAGTCGTCAGTAAAATTCCACGAGGAGGTCAACAGGAACGCCGAAGAATTCATCGAATCACTCGGCCTCCCATATCGGACTGTCGTGAACTGTGGTGGGGATCTCGGTCTGGGTCAGGTGAAGAAATACGACATAGAACTCTGGGTACCAAAAGAATCCAAATATCGTGAGATAACGTCCGCTTCATATTTCCATGATTTCCAAACTCGCAGACTCAATATACGTTACCGAGATGCGGAAGGAACTATCAGGTATGTACATTCACTGAATTCTACCGCCATCCCAACTCCTCGTATCCTCGTTTCTCTGGTCGAGAACTTCCAACAGGCCGATGGTAGTGTGAAGATCCCGGAAGTCTTGGTGAAGTATCTAGGTAAGGAATTCCTCGGGAAATAGTTGAACAGATGTCAACACGTCGCATACGTCACCAATCAGAAAGTTTCATGAGGCGCCGGAAGAGTCGCGCCATTCTTCTCGTTACCTTGATGGTTGTATGTCTAGCTTCGTGGACGTTCTCTTTCGTTAGATTCGTTTCTCTAGATGCACTCAATATCGGTGAAGTGAATATCTCTGGCGTTGACGCATCTCTGGTGCCAGGTTTACAGTCGGCGGCGCTCGAGTCGTTGAGAGGTGATATTTTGGGAGTTATTCCAAAGTCGAACATATTGTTCTATTCCAAAACTACTGTGATGAATACTCTGCGGGCAATGTCCCCAGAGATAGGTTCGATGACTGTGAGCCGTCACGGTGGCAAGGCTATCGATATACATGTGACAGAAAAAACTTCGGTGGCGATAGTTTGTACTGAATATCCAGACTTCGCCTCTACGACGGCGGGGTTCGGTAATGATGATGGTAACTGCTATTATGCGGACAGTAGTGGATATTTGTTCAAACATGCACCGACTATCTCTGGTATTCCTCTACATCGTTACTATGCGCCGTTACTCATCGACAGTGGCAGCTCTACAGTACAACTGGTCGGCAAGTATGCTACGTCAAAGGCGGAATTTGCCGGACTGGAGAGATTCTATAGCGACGTCCTGAAGAGTGGTATCATCGCTCAGGCGATCCTGGTGAAGGATGCTGGTGAATATGAACTCTATGTCCTCGACCCTTCGGGTGATAATGTCGTTGTTGTGTATATCAACAATAGTCGTTCATTCGATGATCAGTTCGCCAACCTCGCTTCGTTCTGGTCGAATATGATGTCTAAGGCTGATACGAAATCTCAGATCTCAACTCTAGACTATATAGATGTGCGATATGGTGCTAATGTATTCTATAAGTAAATGTAGGGTGAGGATGGCTGGTGCGAAACAATGAAGCAATTTTTTTACATAGTGTTTGGCGGACTGGCGGCACTCGGGGTGAGTGTCGGTATTACGTATGGGGTTTTGTCAGTGTCCAAATTCGTTTCGCCCAAAATGTCTCCAGGAACGACTGACGGCACGTCGATCTCTGGTGTGACGAGAACTGTGAGGTATACCGCTTCCGAAGAGGAGAATCTAATAAGCTTCGCTACTGCATCTCTACCAGTAGTGAGTAGTGGGGTGACGGCGGACACCTACGTGGTCAAAAGTCTGGCAGACGGAGATACTCCAGCATATCGTGATCCTGATCGGATCATGCCGATAGCCTCATTGTCGAAGCTGGTAACGGCCATCGTGGCCAGACAGAAGGTCAATCCTTCGGCACACATCACGATCACCAGGAATATCATGGCTACTTATGGCAACACCGCTTCATTCAAGGTGGGGGAGACGTTCACGGCTAGCGATCTGTACTATCCGTTGCTCATGGTCTCGAGTAATGATGCTGCCGAAGCGTATGCGCAATTTTACGGACGCAAGAAATTCATCCAAGCGATGAATGATTTTGCGCAGTCGATCGGTGCCTACAGGACATCGTTCGCTGATCCGTCAGGACTATCGTCATCGAATGTGTCATCTGCCAATGATCTGGTCATGATATTGAAATGGATCAAAGAAAATGATCCTGCCATCATAGATATCACGAAATTGAAGTCCAAGACCGTTCGCGCACACACATGGACGAATCCGACTCATTTCCTGAATTGGTCGAATTTTGCCGGCGGCAAGAATGGCTATACTCCAGAGGCTGATCGTACCGGTGCGGCCCTCTTCACTATGGATCATGGTAAGGATCTATATGCTGTCATCGTTCTGGGTAGTTCTGCGAGAGATGCTGATGTTATCAAATTGCTGGGGAAGGTGAAGTAGGATGTGTTTTTGTTTCCAGTAGAAAGCGTCAACTTTCTTGACGAATTTTTATGGGGAAGGAGGGGGCGAGAAGGGTCTGCCAGCGAAATGTGGTACTTTTTTAATATTTTCGAGTTACTAGAGCTACAGAAGTTACGGCGATTTTTGCACCCGCGAAGCACCCTATCCTCTCCACACACCCCCCATTTAAAAAAGTTGCTATAGCAACCTCGGACGATGGAATTGTTAAGAACACATATTCATGGTAAAGTCCATGCACAATGAAAGTGCAAAAGAGACCGATAATAAAAACCGCAAAAACAGGCCGAGGCAAAAAAACGAGTCGAGTCAACAGGATTTCGATAAAAGGAAGGCTGCCGAATGGAACATTGGCAAATGAAAGCTCGACAAAAGGTCGGAACTTCTGGCAGGCATTACCACGACCATTCTTCGCGATAGCGCCCATGGCTAACGTCACTGACGCGGTATTCCGCAAAATGTTTGCCAAGTACGGCAAGCCTGATGTCACCTGGACGGAGTTTGTATCCGCTGATGGGCTGAATTCTGCAGGTCAGAAGAGGCTGCTAGTCGATCTAGAATACACAGAGAAGGAAAGGCCGATCGTGGCTCAGCTATTTACAGGTCGTCCAGAGGAGATGAAGAAGGCGGCAGGACTCATAGCCGAGCTCGGATTCGACGGACTCGATATCAACATGGGTTGTCCAGATCGTGCTGTGCAGAAGCAGGGTGGTGGTGCGGCACTCATCAAGAGTCCAAAGTTAGCTCTAGATATCCTGGCTGCTGCGAGGGAAGGGGTGAAGGTGATGCGCGCCAGTACGGAGAAGGTCAATGATCAATGTTCAATGAAGCAATGTTTGGGGCAGTGCGATGTGCAGTGCCCTGATGATGATGCCGGCATACCAGTATCTGTAAAAACTCGCATCGGATTCAATACTATCGATCTGGGTTGGATAGAATTGCTCCTGAAGCAAAACCTACCAGTGCTGACAGTCCACCTACGTACACGCAAAGAGATGTCAGATGAACCTGCACACTGGGACCTCATGCCGAGAATCGTAGAGATGAGAAATAGAATTTCTCCGAGTACATTGCTCATAGGTAATGGCGACGTCGAGTCGATAGGTGAGGCTAGGGAACATTGTGAGAAATATGGATGCGATGGAGTAATGATAGGTCGTGGCGTATTCGGCAAACCTTGGTTCTTTTCTGGTATAGAGAAATCTCCGGCTGATAGGAAGAAGATCCTCATAGAGCATACGAAACTTTTCGAGAAGACATATTGTGGCAAGAAACATTTGAAAAACTTCGACGTGATGAAGAAGCATTTCAAGGCATACATCTCTGGTTGGGAGGGTGCAAAGGAACTTCGCACGAAACTTATGAATACAAAAAATGCGATGGAGGTGAAGGAAGTCCTCGAAGTCAGTAAAGTCCCTAAAGTCCCTAAAGTCCCTAAAGTCCTTAAAGTCAGGAAAGTCTGTAAAGTCAAATAGCCCAGTCATCATGTCCCTCACGCACCTGCGGAACTCGCTCCATGAAATTTCTAGGTAAAAGACTCGTGAATTACACAAGTCTCGCTAAACTCGACTTGGTAATTCCCACGACGCTCGTCTTTTACTGAGAAATTTCTACTGCGCTCAGACAGGTCCTCGGTGCGCTCTGAACATGATGACTGGGCAGACAAACTTTATTCTCATCATAACAATGAGAATAGGCGAATAGCCAAAAACAACTGTCGAAAATGTACCTAATCTAGCAGATGTTTTACGACTAATTTTTTCACTTCTTGCTTCGTAGGCCGCTTACCTTTACTAGCTTCAATATCTGTCAAGAGCTTTTCGATGTCAGACATTTTATAAACACGATAATTATTTATGGGGTGGCGAGAGGCGGGGAACTTGCCACTATTGTCCCAGTTGCGGAGAGTGAGCGGAGTGACACCGAGAATCTTTGATGCTTGCTTCACAGTTACTAGTTTGATTTGGGAATAGTCCATAGTTGTTTATAACATTGATAATAGTACATGAAGCATCATATTCTCGGTATTGAACTTATTAAGGTTTATTAAGGTTTATGAAGATAATCGCTATGTAGAACCTGGTGTCTAGTTTTCGAGATCAGTACGAAATATTCTCAAAACTTGTAAATATTATAGCACAGACGCAGGTGCGACTGTAGCAAAATTCGCTATACGGCATCCTAGTGCCTTGGGCGAGTTGGTGGCAAGTTTCGTGAAAATTTTTCATCTCAAAATGATAGCTGAGTTATCCACAGTTTTTGTAAAAGAAATCGGTGTCTGCAGGTTATAATGATACCCGAGACATATGAAAGATACCTATACAAATCAAGGCAAAAATTATATCTCGTCAAAGCGAGCTTCCGAAATCTCGGATTACTCCAGTGACTACGTTGGACAGCTCTGCCGAGAGGGAAAACTAGACTGTGACAGAGTCGGTCATATTTGGTTCATAACGGAAGATTCTCTACGTGCGCACATGACTCGAGTTTGGAGTGAAGACGCCCTCCGTGGACGCGCCAACAATCTAAAAAAGCGATCGATAAAAGAGCCTCGAAGAAGTGCTGAAGTAGCGCAAGCGGCTGATGATGTAAAAAGAATTTCATCGAAGCAGGCCGCGCTTTTTTCTGGATATGCACCGGACTATATCGGCCAACTTTGTCGTAGTGGAAAATTGGATGCGGTCATGATCGGCAAAACTTGGTTCGTTGTTGAGGACTCGTTGAAGAGCCACATGGACAAGATCCGCGAGGAGGCTCTGGCCAAAGAACAGGAAGCTATTCTGAAGGGACGCGAGGCTCTGCTCAAGGCGCAACAAGCCCAGAGGAATCAGGCCAAAAAAGAATTTGATGACCTAACGATCGGCGAATTGAAGGATCTGTCACGTATGAATTTTTCATCGATGATCGAGAATGAGGGAGCCATCAGAGCCGGCGAGAAAGCCGTGGCAAATATGCAGGAATGGAGGATCGTAAATGGCCAGAGAGTTGCAGTTTCTCCGATGCAAAATGCAACACTCGGTCACAAGTTACCGGCGGCACGTTTGTCACGATTCCATGTGGCGGCGATCAAGTCTGCGGTGTACGTTGTGTTGTTCATGGTACTCGTCGGTGCGGGCTCATTTTCATTCGTAAAAGTATTCAACAAGCCGAACAATGCTACCAGTTCACCTATCGTCGCCAACGTCTATGACGCGGCTGTCTCCATCACGAACATCCTGACCAGAGCATTCATCTCGATCGCCGCGATCATCACTGGTACTCATGATCTAGCGATCAATCTGAACTCTGCGAATAATACGAACACGGGTGCTGATCGTGGTATGGCGGTGGTACCAGCTACGGGATCTGACGAGGGTGACGCGGCCCTGAAGGGTGCGATCAAACAGTCTTTTTCTGATGAGGTAAATATTTTGCCAGATGCAGACAACAGCGGCTCAACAGGCGTCATCAAGCCAGTATTCAAGAACGTGAATAGCAAGGATTTTATGTATGTCATGGTCCCGGTTAATACAGGTAAGAATGACCCGCCATGACGAATTCGTTCTGGTGAACTGCCTTAGTCGACGAGGGCAGTTCACCGCAACGAACGGTTTCAGTCGGTCGAAATTATCAAAACAACAATATCCTTAAAGGAGGATAAAGAAAGAAAATGAAAATATTATTAAAATCAGTCAATAACGCCTTCCTAGGACTAGCCGTCCTCGGTGTGGTGTTCATGACATTCGAGCCGGCAATGAGTCTCGGAGCCTCGGCCCAATACCAGTTCACTATCTCACAAGTAGTTGGCGCAGAGATAGCGTTCACAGCTCAACCAGCCAACGTCGTGATGACCCCATCACTAGGAGGTATTTCTGGAGGTACGGCGTTCGGAACGACAACGTTCGCTGTTTCGAGCAACAATCTGACTGGTTATACTGTGACGATCATCGCCAGCTCGACAAATGGTTCCATGCGAGGAACTGCTAGTACGACGAATTATATCGCAGGATATATTCCGGTTAGTCCATCGACACCGGACTATACGATGTCCAATGTTGCCGCCAACAAGACGGGATTTGCCTACACTGTTCAGGCATCAACCACGTCGGATATTAGCCAGTTATTTTGGGCAGACAATTTCAATATATGTGATAAATCTGCGGTTCAAAATGGTGCCCCTAGTGTAGGTCATTGCTGGTATATCGCCACCTCAACAGCGACTACGATCGTCAATAGGTCCTTACCAACAGTTGGTGGTGCAGCCACATCTTCGGTCATATTCCAGGTTCAGATCAAGTCAAATCCTAACCCAGCTATCCCGAACGATACCTACGTTGCTACGACAACGCTTACAGCGACAACGAACTAATATCATGCAAACTCTCAAAACAAAATTCATCATTTGCATATCGATCGTTATCGTCGCTGTTTCAGTGTTGGTAAATGGAGTGCTCGGTGCGAAGGCAGCGGCTCCCAAGGTTACCAAGGCCCCTGCGGCTCCAGCGGGTCCTACTATCACCATAGACAAACTTCCAGATGCTACGGTCTACGGCGATTTCGTGGTCGGTCCTGGAAAGACCGAGGTAGAGCTAGCCCCTGGTGAGACGAGGTCATTCGAATTGACCGTGTCGAATCGTGTGGGTCGAAGTAGAACATTCTCCGTCTCGGAGGAAGATTTCAAAGGTTCCAATGATCCCGGTCAGACTGTCACATTGTTAGGTGATGATCGAGGACCATATTCATTGAAGGATTACATCCATGTTGCAACTACTAGCATCGCTCTTCAGAACGGGTATCGTGCGCACATACCTGTTGTGATCTCGATACCAGCTGATGCAGAACCAGGTGGTCTGTACGGCAGTATCATCGTTGGTACCGTTACTGATCAGGAAGCATTGGATGCTTCAGGAGGAGCAGTTCCGACCAGTCCAGTTATCACTCGCATCGGTACGCTCTTCTTCGTTCGTGTCTCTGGACCAGTCTTTACAGATGGTAAAATGACTAGTTTCTCACTATCCGATGGTCGCTCCATCGTCTGGGATGCTAGTTCGATCAAGTTCAACATTCTGTACAAGAATACTGGTAATGTCAGTGTCAATCCTTACGGTGTTATAACAGTCAATAATATCACCGGTTCTCCAGTCACAACTCTCCAGGTCGATCCTTGGTTCGCGATGCCACAGTCAACTCGTTTCCGCCAATTGGAATGGAAGCCACCATTCCTCTTCGGACGCTATGTTGCACATGCCAGTATCAATAGAGGTTTCGGCAGTACTGTTGATGAGATGGAACTGGTCTTCTGGGTTATCCAGTGGAAGATCATCGCCACCGTTCTCGCTATCTTGATAGTTGTCATCACTTTGTTCCGATGGGTATTCTCTAGGTTCTCTATCGTTTCAAAGAAATAAATATCATGAGTAACATCTATCAAAACATAACAAAGAGGTTCTCGGCAGTGACAAAGGGAGGCGCCGCTGTGGTTGTGGTTGTCATCCTCCTCTCTAGTATCTTGACTATCGTCCATCACGCATATGGACAAGTGATGTCTAGTCCGAGGTATCAGATCCAGAGTGACAGTCTCAACTTCGGCGGTGTTCGCTCGACGTCTGCTTCATATGCTGTCGAAGACACACTAGGTGAACTGGCCACTGGGGTTTCCTCTAGTACCAACTATGCGATGTTGGCCGGATATCAGCAGATGCAATCTGTAATGGTGGTGGTAGTGCCACCGACCGCAGTCATCATGGCTCCAGCTATAGGTGGAGTATCAGGAGGTACGTCTAACGGTTCGACAACATTCTCTGTGATGACTGATGATCAGGCTGGATATTCTGTGACGATCGTTGCTAGTTCTTCTCCGGCTCTGGTCTCTGGCGCTGATAGCTTTGCTGACTATACGCCGAGTGGCGCAAATGCGGACTTCAATTTCTACAATGCACCAACATCATCCACGTTCGCGTTCTCCCCAAAGGGTGCAGATATTCCACTGAGATTCAAGGATGACGGAACGACGAGTTGTGGTACAGGGTCGAGTCAGACAACAGACGCTTGCTGGGACGGGTTAGCAACTACGACAAAGACTATAGTTAGTCGAACTACAGCCAATCATCCAGCAGGAACCGTGACGACGCTCAAATTCCGCGCAGCTTCGGGTAGTGCGCATTTACAGCTACAGGGCACGTATGTAGCGACGACAACGATAACGATAACGCCATCTTAGAAGAATTGGGGTTTAGGAGATAGGGTCTAGGGGATAGGGTTTCGAATTTAGGGTCTAGGGTTTAGGGGATAGGGTTTAGACAGTTGTGAAGCAAAATAGAACTTAGATGCCCAAGTACATCATTAACAAAATAATACTCATCGGAGTTCTCTCACTCGTTGTGGGGAGCGCTGTCGTCTCTGCGGCGACTAGCAGTTTTACGACCTCGCTCACGACAACAGGTGGTATTTCCATCGGACTATCGACTCCTACGAATCTCACGGCCACAGCGATGTCACCGGCACAGATCAATCTGTCTTGGACGGCGTCGGTCGGAGATCTATATCCCGTTGCTGGTTATAGGGTTTTCCGAGATTCTATATTTATCGCCACGACCACTGATACTATATATATAGACAGTGGACTGTCTCCATCTACTACTTATACATATACTGTACAAGCTTTCGATACATCGATGGCTGTATCTAGCTCATCTCTACCAGCTTCCGCCACCACTCTGGCCGTACCTATATATATACCTGCGGCTCCTGGTAGTGGCTCATCTGGTTCTAGTTTACCGCTACTCAATATATATAATACGAATATCACTCCTGGTATCAATGCCGCCAAGATCACCTTTGATACGACGGTACCTACTAGGTCCAAGATCTTCTGGGGCAAAACGACGGAGTATGAGATGGGCTCATTGTCCAGCCTCTTCTACAACAGTAGCCATGAATATTCTGTGACTGGACTATCACCAAACACGCAATATTTCCTACGCGTCCAAGTTACTGACATTTTCGGACGCGCGATCTACGTCAACTACGTATTCACGACTACTGGTACTCATGTGGTTGGAGCATTGCCGAACCCGAGCAACTTTGAAGCGGTCGGCTACACAGATCATATCGGACTGACGTGGACGAATACCACAGATGCACGTCTCACTGGTGTCAGGATCATCCGTAGCGAGAATTTCTATCCGAAGGATCAGAACGACGGTACACCTATCTTCGAAGGTTCAGCTACGAATCATGATGATACGAATGTTGTGATCGGACAGAAATACTATTACGCCATCTTCTCTATGGGCAAGGATGGAATCTTTTCGTCTGGTGCTTTGGCACTAGCTGAGATCTCTGGTCCTGGTGGAGGTATCACAAAGAGGCTCGGAAAACCTATCGCTAGTATCGAGAAATCTTCGCTGATCGATCCGATGATCGATGCGCTGACCTTGGCTGACTTCCAATTCATCCAGGACGAGAAAGTGCTCTCCCAATTCAATAGTTCCGTCACAGTCGACGCTGGTAAGGATCTAACTGTCAGACTAGACTACGTTCGCGTTCCAGAAATATTGAAGAATATCGTTCTCGCCATCGCTGATCCGAGTGATCCGACCAAGGTCTTTACCTTCCTCCTTCGCGTCAACAAGGACAAGTCTGCTTTCGAGGCAACGATCGGACCTCTAGAGAGACCAGATAGATTTGCCTTGGACATCGCTGTTCTAGACTTCCAGAACAAGGGTCTAAAGAAATTGAATGGTGATATCGTCGCCAATGTCTATGCCAGCCTCGGCCGTTATGGTGGTGGTGTTGACTTCCTGGCCTTCGTCTTTATGTTCTTGCTGGCGATCATCTTGTTCCTACTCGTTCTCGTATGGAGGAAGAGAGAGGATCGAAAGAAGAAGCACGTAAAGTCCAAGGTTGATCATACTCATCCAAAATCCAAATTCAAGAACAATAGGAGGAACCAAGATAGGTCTCTGCCATCGATCGTCCGCAACAAGACATCGCTCTTCACTCTCGTACTTGTATTTTCTGTCGTTCAATTGTTCAATCTGTCAGTTCACCAGGCATTCGCTGATTTCAATAAACAGATCAACTATCAAGGTAAACTGGCAACTGGATCGAACTCTGCTGTTGCTGATGGGAAATACAATATCAGATTTAAACTTTACACCACATCATCTGGTGGTTCACCGATCTGGACTGAGACCTGGTGTAATACATCTAGTTGTAATGGTCTAGGTACCGGTGGAGACAGTCGCATCAATATAACTAGTGGACTCTTCAGTACGATGTTGGGAAGTACGACACCGTTGACTAACGTCAACTTTAACCAGCCTCTCTACCTCAGTATCGAAGTCGGAGGAACGGCAGCTTCGATGGTGCCACTTGATTGGGATGGTGAAATGACTCCTCGCAAGATCATCGGTGCAGTACCAGCGGCTTTCATAGCGGCAACTTCTACATACGCCGTGACAGCCGGAACTTCTACGGTCGCTATCTCAGCCAACACTTTGTCAGGCATCGCTTCAACGTCGTTCTTCCGAAATGATATACAGAACGCGACTTCTAGTGCAGCTACGTTCTTGAATATTTTGCAGAGTGGTGTAGGGAAGATCGCTGAGTTCTTCACCAGTGCCGCGAATAGCGCTCTAGCGATCCTGTCTAATGGCAACATCGGCGTCGGCTCATCGACACCTTCTTCGAAGTTCGCTATACACGACTCATCTGGTCTCTCAGGTACGAATCCGATATTCACGATCGCGTCCTCGACGTCTGCCGGTATGGGTACGACTACTCTATTGACCGTCTTGGGCAATGGCAATATCAGTTCCAGTGGAAATGTGAGTATGTTGGGTACATTGACCGTGAGTGGTACTGCCACATCGACTATCGCAACTGGACTGGATGTCAACGGAAATGTGATCATCGGCAATTCTCTGTCGTTCAATCACCTAACAGGAACTCCTACTATCAAGACTGATAGTGCAGATGCCAAGATAGAATTCATTACGGATAGGTCATCAACGTCAGCGGTATCATTCAATTTCAGAGACATGGCTGACAATTCGGCTTTGGCGATATTGGATGGTGGGAATGTTGGTATAGGAACGACCGCACCGGGCTCGAAGCTCGAGGTAGTGTCAAGTTCTGGTATATCATGGAACGCGAATGCATTGAGTTATGGAGCGGTCACCATAGGTAGTAATGTTAGTCAGGCTAGTACGTCAGGTGGTTCATTGTTCGTTCGAACGACACAATTCGCTGATTCATATCAAAAAGGATTGGGGGTATACGGTACTGCAGAAACGTCTAGTACGAATGATGGGATAGTCAATCTAACTGCTTATGGAACTAAGTTTAATGGATACGGTTCGGCCATGGCGTTTTCTACCACAAATGGAACTGCTGTAAATGAGGCGATGAGGATAAATAGAAGCGGTAATGTTGGAATAGGGACGACTACACCGGCAACGAAATTGGATATTAATGGCAGTGTTGCAGTAGAAAATGGTGGAATGCAGATAGGTGGCGTTGGACAACTGCCGGGAATCGGACACCTAACATTGGGTGCTGCTGGTAACATGGGAGACTATGGAACATTGAATGTCGGTATGACTGGTAATACCTATACTGCATTGACGATCGGTGATCAGACGACGCCAGCTAGTGCCGCAGGAATATATTTGAGGAGTAATGGCACAACGCCTGCAGGTATCAGTACGGCTGGTTCACCACTGTCGTTCTTCATGAGTGGACCAGGAACTAGCGAAGCGATGAGGATAACTGCGACTGGTTATGTCGGTATCGGTACGACGACACCGGGCGCGAAATTGACTGTATCTGATTCATCGGCCCCAATATTTCTACTGGAAAAAAGTGGAGCGAATGCAAAAAATTGGTACCTATCAAATTCATATTTTGGATTTGGTGCAAAGAAATTTGCCATAAGTGACGACAATGGCGCCAGGCTACTTATAGACGATATCGGCAACGTCGGCATCGGGACGACTGCGCCACATGCAAAGCTAGATGTCACTGTAAATGCGTCGGGAGATGCTATCAGAATAGGTCGGGTGGACTCTGTTGGAGACAATCATGGAATTTTACTTGGGTACAATTCTCCCACGACCGCATCATACAACAAGGTTGGTATTTTCTATAAAATGACAGGTGCACAAGGGCAAGGGGAATTGCATTTCGTTTCAGAAAATACGGCCAGTGAAACGACAGCATCGATAACTAACTCTGTGATGATGGTAAATAGTGCAGGTAACGTCGGTATCGGCACGACGAGTCCAGCGAGTACCCTCCATGTCGCAGGGAAAAACTCCACATCACTCGGTAACGGCGATCTACCAGTCATCATTTCGAGTACTGGAGATAATACATATTCTGGATTTGATATAAATAATCCGAGCAATCCAAATCAGTTTTTTGCATTGGCGATAGCGGGTAATGCCACTACGGATGTTCGATTTGGTCTTTCTACTGCAAATGGAGCATTCCTATTTGCCAACCATGGGGGAGGAGCGATGCCTGTTTCAAAACTCGCCATCGGACTTACTACAGATGCGCCAATATATTTCGCCAATAACAACACTGTGCGATTGACGATAGCATCAACGACAGGAAACGTTGGTGTTGGTACGACCAATCCACTCAATAAGTTCAATGTCTACGATACGCAGGCAGGAACGGCTGCTGCAGTATTGCCAGTTGCACGGTTTACTAACTCGACTGTGAATGGAAGCACGAAGGTGGTACTCGGTACAGATAACACAACTGCCGATGCTTTCTCAGTATTTACGGCGGGCTCGACGGCACAGACGCAAATTCTCGGATTTGGGGTCGGAAATGCTGGTTCAACGGTTGCTCAGATGGTCCTGAATGGAAATGGCAACGTCGGCATTGGGACGACGAATCCTACCACGAGACTGCAGTCTACTATCGGTGCGGGTGGCGTCACGATCCTTACGGGAATAAATGATTCATTGCGTCTGCAGGCCAATGGTAACGGTTTCAACGACGGAGGAAGTAACAATATCGTATTTGGTCAAGATAATTCCGGTCTAGATCTCGGCAGGTTTGGCTTGAGATGGAACATCGGCGCAACGCAGATGAACTTTGTTTGGGGCAGCCTATATAATGGTGGCGCGAATACTGTCGATAAGATGATACTTACTGGCGCAGGCAATCTCGGCATCGGTTCTTCGACTCCAGGCTCGAGACTCGTTGCGAAGGGCTCAGGAAATACTTCATCTACTTCAGGGTTGAATGTTACAGGATCAGATGATGTGTCACACTTGTTCGTCAGAGATGATGGAAGTGTAGGAATAGGGACGACGGCACCGACATCAAACTTGATGGTTCAGGGAACTTCCGGTCAGTCTGGCAGCATGTTCAATATCGCATCATCAACTGGAGCAACTGCATTCAATGTTGATAGTGCGGGAAGGATCGGTGTTGGGGTAACTCCATCAGCGTGGACGTTAGCTGGTGGTGCTGCAAGTAGTAAAACTATCGACCTGAATACGGGAGGTGCATTTTATGGTACGGCGAATGGTATCTCTATGGTTAGTAATATGTACTTTGACGGGACGAATTGGAAATATAAAACATCAGACGCAGCCAGCTTGCTCGCAACATACGGTGGCTCCTATCTTTTCTATACGGTTCCATCTGGTACGGCAGGCGCTAATGCGTCCCTGACGGAACGTATGCACTTGAGTTCGACAGGAGGTTTGTCTTTGGGCTCTGGTTATGTTGGGAATGATGCTGGCGCAGGAAATTTGATAGTCCAAGGTAATATCGGAATAGGAACGACGAATCCTACGGGTAAACTGGAGGTTGTGTATGCAAATGACTATACAAAGGCCCCATTCATTTCGACTAACACCTCTGGGGCGCCGACCCAATTGTTTCTGGGTTACAGTCGTAGTTCAGGTCACGCTGCGGGGCTTCTATTTAATGACAACGCTGATGGTGTAAGTAGTGTAGTTGGTTTGCAAGTGTATGGAGACAGTGATCCTGTAGGGTTGTATGTGAAGAAAGGTGGCAACGTCGGCATCGGGACGACAGCGCCGGGGGTAAAGTTACAAATAGAGTCGTCCGCTACGCAGTCATTAAAAATTACAAGTGGCGAGTATTACACTTCACTTGGAATAGACCCTGCAATATCTGGTACAGGAGGTATACTTCAAGGAGATTATGGTCTTAATTTCAAGGTAAATCGGTCTGCGGCAGGGCAAACGTATGATGGTTCGATGAAATTTGAAACAGCAGGTGTGGGCTCGTTTAAGTTTATAAACGGCTCCGTCGGTATCGGCACGACGGCACCCACACAGAGATTACACGTAAGTTCTGGTGTCATGGGTGCTCCTGTTACATCTGGAATAATACAAACTTATGGAACAATGCGTTTGCGTGGAAATGATAATGGGATTCTTGACCAAGGATTTTTGGCAGGTGGCGCAGGAGCATGGTTTCAATCTACTGACCAACTCGCTTTGGGTACTAACTATCCATTGTTGTTGAATCCAAACGGTGGCAACATCGGCATCGGCACTACTAGCCCTAACTTCAAATTGGATGTTTTGGTGCCTCATACAGGAGGTATGAACGTCGCTGGCGCTACGACGAACCTGGATGCGCATTATCTTTTGATGAATAAGAACGCATTGTCATATTATGGCGGATACTCTACCACCAACTTGAATGTTGGTACTGGATTCTCATCTGTTTCGATCGGCAATTTCAATATATCTCAGTCGGTGAACCTTCTCACAACAGGTTCTGTCGGCATCGGCTCTTCAACTCCAGGTTCGAGGCTCGTTGTGAAGGGTTCTGGCAATACCTCTGCTACTTCAGCATTGAATGTAACCGGACTCGATGATTCATCACATTTGTTCGTGAGAGATGATGGAAGTGTGGGAATAGGGACGACGGGGCCAGGATCGACTTCAAAACTTACCATTGCCGCTGCGGACAACACGGATGCAACGTTGGCGATAATTAATATAGCAGGCAACACGAGGTTTGCTGTCAAGCCACTCTCGAATGGAGGATTCCAATTACAGGACGGTGGTTGGAGTGGTGGAACAGGATGGACAACAACTGGATTAACACAAGTGGCTGGCTTTGTGGGTATCGGTACGACGACACCAGCGGCTCGGTTGGCTGTTCAGGATAGTGCTACAACGGGAGATGTATTGACCATAGCGAATGCGTCAGCTGGGGGCGGATCATACGTCGGCTTAAAAATGAGCATAGCTGGAGGCAGTCTAGCCTATGGAGCATTGCGCAGCTATATAGACTCGGCTGGACTTTCCCATACCTCTATTCTTACTGGTGATAACGCGGGAAATGCGCTGTCTGAGAAATTGTCAGTAAACAGCTTGGGTAGTGTTGGAATAGGGACGACGGCACCTGGGGCGAAGCTTGATGTTTACACTAATGCGAGCGCTGCTAGTGGCATCACGTTAGCAAAATTGAGATGGGATATTACGGGCACCGCCAACGAACGAGGAGACTTTGATTTCACCAATGCCGCTGGAACCGGTGTGTCTGCACGTATTTCTAACATTTCCGAAGATGGTACGCACTCATCAATGGGACTTTGGACATATAACGGGAGTGCTATAACGCAGCAGGTGACAATTAAATCAAGTGGCAACGTCGGCATCGGCACCACCGCTCCTCGATCGGCACTCGACACCGGCACAGGAGTTATGTCAGGTGCAGCCAATGACTACATCAAGGCGCAGTTCACCATGTCAGGTGGAGGAACGGTGACCTGGGTTGGGCCGACGGGGAAACTGAAGTGGACAGCTAGATTTATCGCTATACCAGTATCGAGAACAACAGTAAGTTCTGGTTATGTCGATATGGTTCAACCTACGACGAGTATCCCAGCTGTACAAGTTTACAATGGTGTTGCTAGAACAGCAGATGCCAATGGAGTTATTCTCAATGCATGGGAGGCATTGTGGGCCGTGCATACGCCAGGAGGAGCTTATACAGACATTGCGTATTATATAACGGTATATAGTACGAGTTTCAACGCACCTTCGAACTGGATACTGGTCGCGGCCGTTAACGGCGACGATAACTCGATCAAACTCGGTACCGGCATTATTTTGAAAGCTGGGGGATCATACAATGCCGGTGTGGACGGACAATATGTCGCATTGCAAACAGCGACTCCAGGTACTCAGCAAACGGGACATATGAATGTTTCAGGAACAGGATTGTTCGGTGGGAGTGTAGGCATAGGGACGACGGCGCCAGGGGCGAAATTGGATGTACACCAAGCATACGCTGGGTCACCACTTTATGAAGGTCCAGTGATCAGATTGAGTACTGACAACGGAGGATCATCTTGGGCTACGGGCGAAATCTCTGGATACGTAGCTGCTGGCGTTAATAACTCAACTGGTGGGTTCCCTGGAGGTCTTTCATTCAAGACCAAACCAGCTGATAGTTTACCTGGTACTGCACCGACTACTAAAATGGTGATTGACGCGGCCGGAAATGTTGGAGTGGGGACGACGAATCCTGGGACAATGCTTGATGTTGCAGGTGGGGCGACAATTAGGGGCACTGCTAATCATTTGCCAGTGTTGACGTTGGGTACACCGGGAGCTATCAATGCGATTGTCAATACTGCCGATGAAATGTACCTCAACATTGATTCAGATAATAATCAAACAGGTGCAGGTTTTCATTTCGGAACCAACAGAACTATAGACTCTGGTGGCACGGAATTAGTAACTTTCTTGGATAGTGGCTCCGTCGGTATCGGGACGACCGCACCGGTAAGTCTGGGTGCGGGAGGTGTAAATACAATATTGCAGGTCCACAAAACGGGAGGGTTTGGTTTACTTCAGTTATCTTCCGATATTACTGCGGCTGGAGTTGTCGGTTCAATGGAATTCGGTTCAACTGGTTTATCCAATTCCGATAAACGAATTGCCATTATTTATGGAACTAAAACAGATGCGGGAACTGCTGGAGGTACAGGTGATCTAGTTTTCGGAACATTCAATAGTGGGACCTATGGGGAGAGAATGAGAATTTTGAGTGGTGGCTCCGTTGGTATCGGTACGACGAATCCGGTGGGCAATCTGACGGTGGCAGGAACATTGGCAAGTCCTACGGCTTTCCAGAACGGCGATTTTGGGCAAATCTACGTAAATGGCAAGTCTGCGAGTCCAAATGAATATGCAAAGATCGGGTTCGGAAATCCATATGCTTCTGGAACGACAGGCGCTACAGCTGCTATAGGGGCACAGTTCAGATCAAATGGTACCTACCTCAGTTTCGGAACTTCGAATAGTTATCCTGGATTGACTAATACTGCCATGACGATAGATCCGAATGGGTATGTTGGCATCGGTATCTCGAACCCTGGGGCAAAGTTCGAGGTGAATGGCGGCGGAGTGGATGTAGTACAGCGCCTCTTTAGTGGAAGTGCCACCAAATATGCCTACCTTACTCTCGGTGGAACTGCCGAAAATCTGGAATTTGGAATGGCGGGTGCAGCCGGACAATTCTTCAGTGATGCTTCTCAGGGTTCGGGAATCTTGAAGCAGGTTAATACCGGTGGAAATCTGATGCTCGGTGTAGGGTCTGGAAATTCCAGTATGACTCTTATAAATGGTGGCAACGTCGGCATCGGGACGACGAATCCTGCTCAAAAGCTGGACGTTCGCGGCTCCACGATTATAGGCGGAACAAATGATCTGTTGAAGGTTTCTGGTGCAGGTGCAGGAAACGGAATAAGTCTGGAATCGCTAGATGGTACCGCCAGTAGTTATAGGGCATTTACTATGTACGGAACTAGTTATTCATTTACCAACTCTGGCACGCCACTGGTCACTTTCCAAGCTGCAGGCAACGTCGGTATCGGGGTTACGAATCCTTCGTCATTCAAACTGCAAGTGGCCGGATCTGTCGGACCGAATGCGGATGCAACGTACGATCTAGGTTCCGCAGCGTTGCAATGGAGGAATGCCTATGTATCCGGGTCAGTGATACAGGGAGGATATCTGAATCCAAATGGAGACAATATGCTCTATAACGGAGATTTTGAACTTGGCACTGTTGGATGGAATGGCGGTGCCGTTATCACAACAGACCAATATTCTGGAGGAAAGTCGTTGCAGGTCACTGGTGGACTTACGCTCCAGAGTACAGATTTTATCCCTGTTGACCCAACTAGGGATGTTATCCAGCTAGAAATGTATGCAAAGAAGACAGTTGCTGGAACGACTCCGGGCGTTTTGTATCTAGGATATTTTGCATACGATAAAAATAAGGCAGTAATAACGTCAGCTCCGTGTGGAACTTATTGTTACTTTGCGGCAGCAGGATACGTTCTGCCAGTAGACGGAGCATGGCACAAGTTTACCGCTACGAGAACTGGTGAGGGTACATCCAATCCGAACTTCCCGGTTGGTACGAAGTTTATTCAGGTTTTGGGTCTAGTGAACTATTCATCATCGGCTGATGCAGTTACGTTGATCGACCATGTCAGTGTAAGGAATATAAATACTGGACCCGTGTTTGTGGGAAATAATTTCTCGGGTACGAATATGTCTGATCAATTCCAGACTACGAAACTATACACAGATAGCACGAAGAATTTCTTTGTAGAACCACCAACGAATGGAGATGTCATATTGAATATCTCAGGTACAGGCAACGTCGGTATCGGCACGACGAATCCGACTAGTGTATTAGATATTGGTGGGTATGTTGCCAGTGATGCAACATTAGTTGGAATACGAGGACCTAAGACATTCAGTGGTGGTATACCGTTAGGTCAATTGAACGTTCAAGATAGTACCTCGATGGCGTCTGGTGTGGGTGGAGCGATTTCATTTTCGGGATCATATGCAGGAACGGTACCGACTACTTTTGGGTCGATCGAAGGTGTGAAGTCAAATGGTACAAATCTGAATTATGATGGCGATCTAGTTTTCAAGACTCGTGTAAATGGTGGAAGTAATACAGAAAAGATGAGAATTTTAGCCAATGGCTCCGTCGGTATCGGCACGACTGCACCTACTCATAGACTCGACGTTGTGAATACAACCTTGGATAATACTGCCTTTCTATCAATGCTCGAGGTTAGGGGTAACACAAACACAGAATCTGCCAATGGTGCTTTCGATGTAACGAAACCTTCCATAGGTATTTCATTCTCGAGAGATTGGGCATCAGTTGGAACACCAAAACAATTAGCAGGAATATATGCATGGGGCTCGTATAATTGGGGAGGAGGATTGGCCTTTACAACAACACCAGGAACAGCTAATGGTATACAGTCCACAAGGATGGTTATTACCGATGGTGGTTCTGTTGGCATCGGCACGACGAATCCACAGGGGAATCTGCATGTCTATGGGGATAATCTTGCCTCGAGCATTATTGATGGAAATACTGGTGCAATACAACAGCAGTGGAACCGCCTTGGAGTTATGAAGGGTATAATTGGAATTGCTGGAAGTACAGGTAGTATCAATGCAGGTACGGTGTTAAACGACCTTGCGTTTCGGTCAGTCGGGAAAATGGTTTTCTCAGCAGATAATGGAGCAACTGGTCAAATGACATTATTAACAAACGGCAACTTCGGCATAGGGACGACGGCGCCAGATTCCAAATTCCAGATCGGTTCTCCTGTTCAGTCCAACTATGTCGGTTCTGTTCCAGTTGCTAGGATTTTGGGGAGTCCGATGTCGGGAAGTTCAGAGACTCTCCTGCGTTTGGACAGGACTACGAGAGTAGGTAATCAATACGGTGGTGGCGTTGACTTCAATGTGTATTCTTATGATACAAGTAGTCTTGCCCCAAAGACGCAGATGGATATCGCCCTAAAGTCATCTACTGATTATACTGAAACTGGAACGGTTAATGTCATGACATTGAGAGATAATGGTAATGTTGGTATCGGGACGACGAATCCAGTTGCGAGACTGGAGGTTAATGGAGGTGATCTACATATAAATAATGCAACAACACCAGCGCTAAGATTTTTGGCATCTGGAGTTGAAAAATGGGCTCTTTTGGGAAATTATGGTACTACGGATGCGTTATCATTTTACAAATATGGTTCTGGTGCTGGTATAAAAGTGATATTCGATTCTGCTGGCAACGTCGGTATCGGCACAACAGCGCCAATAGCCAAGTTGGATGTTGCTGGCAGTATCAACATACAGCCGACGGAAAATCCATTTTCAGCAGGACTCTATGCGACTACATATGAGACGTCTATCCTTGTTCCACCAAATACAACGGGTACGAATGTTACGATAAATGGAAGATTTAACGGTCTAGTTGAACTCAATATTACTTGGACGGGAGATACGGGAGATTCTATAGCCAATGCAGTTATTACAGCAGTCGCTTCTATGGGTAGCACAGCACAGCAGTTGCTCAGTGATATCAATCTCATCGAATTCAAGAATTTGGCCGGAACATATTGGCCATGGACTACTGCTCCTGGGGTAGCGATATATGCCCCTAACAATGGAACCGCACCATCCATAGTTGTTGTCGGAAAGAAGGGATCATCTAGCGGTACTATCTTTGTCAAAATGAAATACACTGGAGCGCAACGTGACGTTACTCCAGTTACTCTATCGCTTCCAGGAGGCGCGGCGTTATCGACGACATGGTTAACGAGCCCTCTATTGCAGACATATTATGGTAATGTGGGAATAGGGACATCTGCGCCGTACGATAGACTGGATGTTACGAGTAGTTTATCAGGCGGAACATCCAGAATGGTCATTACGAATAGTGCAGCTGATGCACAGAACAATGCGTCGGAAATAGGATTTAAGAATAGTTCATCCTTCAACGCAGGATACTATACTGCAAGAATAACGTCGGTCATACCAGCTGCATCTGGAAATCTTTCAGACTTGGCATTTTCTACATACGACGGTGCGACTGCTGCTGGAACCGAAAAAATGCGCATAACTAGTGCGGGTAAGATCGGTATCGGGACGACGGCGCCGAATACCCAGGTAGAAATATACAAGTCGTTAGCGACGAATACCACACTTCAGTCTATGTTGACCCTCAATTCTGATTACGGTAGTGCCGCTGGTACGGGATTTGGTAGTGCAATTGTCTTCAGAGGCAGGACTGCCGGTAACATGATGCAGGACAATGCCAAGATTGCCGGTTATAACCCCGACGCGAGTGACAATGGTTACTCACTCGGATTTTTCACTGCTCCAAGTATTGGAGTGATGACAGAAAGGTTGTCTATCACGAGAGCCGGTTATGTCGGTATAAATACGACGAATCCGGGGCAGATATTTGAAATAGTGGGAGCAACAGGAAGTCCTGCAACGAGCGGTACTACTGATAATGGTATGTTCAGAATGAGGGGTTCATCCGGTGGAAATGGTATGGATATGGGTGTTATATCAGCGTGGCCATATACGACGTGGTTGCAATCAGGGTTTGTGGGAGGAACATTTGGAACGAATTATCCTCTAGCATTGAATCCGAACGGCGGCAACGTCGGTATCGGGACGATCAATCCGGGGGGGAGATTTGAAATCAGCGTTCCAACAGATGGTAATATAAAATTTGGGAATATGAATGCCGGTTATATGCAAATAATGCATGATACGGGTTCCACCTACTTTGACATCAATCAACAAGTTGCAAGTGGCGATCTGAGGCTTTACGCAACTAGAAATATACAATTTAGGACTTCTTCAGTAGATCCTGCAGTTACATTTTCACAGAGTGGCAACGTCGGCATCGGGACGACGGCACCGAAAGATGCTTTAGACATAAGGGGAAATTATGTTAGGGGTGATAAGACGATCACGATATCTAGCACGTGGACTCCAGTATTGAGTATCAATTTCCCATCAGATCATACCTCTGCATATGCCAAGATCTTCTATGGAGGAAATGATTGGTGCGGCCACTCGGGAGTGAGATTCGAGGCAGAGTTCGACGCCATTGATGGTGGAGGCGGCTATAGTGAGCCAGGCAGAGTCATCCGACAGAGTTCAAATACGGCAGGAGATCAGATCCAGGCTCGCCTCACACATATCAACCCAAATACAGTTAATATCGAACTAAGAACGTATGATATTGAAGGAAATGGTTGGAACTGTAGTGGTATTGATAGCACCTCTCAGAAATTGATCTATGAAGTATCTGGAACGTTCACCAGTATCGGACTAACTACAGGCACAGTGACTACTACTAGCTCAGACAATGGGATGGTTCTCTATCAGGGAAATCTCGGCATCGGGGCGACCAATCCAATGGTTAAACTCGACGTGAACGGCAATACATTCGTCCGTGGAACAGGCACGTATTTTAACAACGCTGGTGCAGCTGAACTCCAGGTTGGTTATGGTATGGCCGCACCGACAACTGCTGGCTCTGTAACGAGACTTGCCCTGCAGCCGTATGCTCACACTGGAGGACCTTGGAATTTCATATCTCGCGATGTCGCGGGAACAGCATATTTGGATATTAAATACGGTACAGGTTCAGGACTCACTCTCGATAGTAGTGGCAACGTCGGTATCGGAGCAACGAATCCAGCCACCAAACTGGATGTACGCTCGGGATATTTGGTGGTCAGTGACAATGCTAGTGGAGAAAGCAACGCATTTGTTCAGGGGTCTACTGGTATAGCATATTTTGGAAGTACGGGATCAAACAGGGTTTCTCTAGGAAATACTACCAATTATGAGATGATGACCGTAACCGGTAACAACGTCGGTGTTGGTACTACGAATCCAACACAGAAGTTAGATGTTGTCGGAAATATCGAGCTCGGTGCAGCCGTTGGGACTGTGAGATATATCATGACAGATGAGGTAAATACAGGAACAGGGATGATAGTGATGCAGGCTGGTGCTGGGTCGGCGGGATATGGAGGCGCGATCAATCTGTTCGCACAAGCGCATGCTACAAATCCTGGATCGGTTCGAATGGGGATAGGTTCCGGTGCAGGTACGGTGGGTACAGCGACCGAGGGTAGGTTCTCAGTCAATAGCCAGGCACTAGGTGGGGGAACGGATCTATTTACTGTCCTACGAACAGGCAACGTCGGCATCGGGGCTACATTGCCGAACCGTAGACTGGTCATACAAGGTAGTAATATTGCCAATGACCAATTGCTATATTTGAAGCAAAACAATGAATATGGGTATTCATTCAATATCGATAGTCTGAATACTGGTAGAATGATGATAAAGGGTGTTAATAATGGTGTTGAGTCAAACATCATGTCGTTGGACAGGAGTAACGGCAACGTCGGCATCGGCACCACTGGACCAACCGCGAAATTCGATGTTGTTGGTGCGATATCTCTATCCGGTAGCATACATGGACAAGGCAATAGTGATGCAAAACTATTTTACAATCTCGGCACGTATAGTTCCGATGGAGCAACTGGGGTGGTAGTGATACAGACACCAGTACCACAGGATGATCATACGATGACTACGACCAAGATACTTGTACACAGTGTATATAGTGATGGAACGAAGAACAATTGCGAGCTTACTGTCTCAGGATACTGGAGTTCGGAGGCCAATGGAGGATTCAGTGGAAATGGTATGACCAAGGTTTGTGGAAATACCATGCGAGTCAGGTTTATGCGTCAGACGTCAACTGGAAATGTGGCGATAATATTGGGTGACACGACGACGTCTTGGTCATATCCGAAGGTATCTGTTACGGAATGGTTAGCTGGATATGGTATTGCCGATAGTTATGCTGACGGTTGGACGATAACGACAACGGCTGATCTCAGTGGTTACATGAATTCTGATGAAGTTCCGGACACGACGGCGATCCCGGCCGCAAATATAACAGCTGGCACATTCCAGAACGCTGCATTCACATTCCAGAACAATGTATTCTTCCCAGGTAGTGGTATATGGAATACTGCTGGCAACGTCGGCATCGGGACGACGGCACCGGGATATAAGTTGGATGTGAATGGCAATGTCAAGGTCGGAACTAATCTGTATCTCTACAATACAGTATTGAATCCAGCTTCTGGATACTCGAATCAGATAGGAGCCGGGTTCAATTCCGCGGCTGGAACATTCGAAATAGCATCGAATAACAACATACCTCTCACTATCGGCCGATTTGGTGGTACTGGCTCACTTCTAAATTTCCGATACGCCGGTACAACTATGGGTGATCTGAATACTGATGGAACGAATCTTTCATTGCAGGCCGCTGGTAACCTTTCATTGCAGCCGACAGCTGGCAGCGTCGGTATCGGCACTACGAATCCGCAAAATAGATTGCATGTAGAAACGGCAACCATCAATACTTTTCCACTCAGGATTTCTGGAGATACTGATGTTGCTGGACAGTGGTCTGGAATCCAGTTTGGATTGAATGGTTATCCGTCAAACTATGCAAAGGCGGCTATCATGATCAGAGGGACGACGGGCTCAGTTCAGCCTGAAATGCATTTTCTCGTGGATGGTGCTGCTGACACTGGAAATGCTGATATTAGTGATGCCAAGTTGTCGATTCTGCCAACAGGCTATGTCGGTATCGGGACGACCAATCCGGGGGCTTTGTTTAATGTCAATGGACGCCTTATGGCGGGTGGAGTAGCCTCTGATATAGGCAATCCAACGCATGTTCTAATGAGTACTGGCGGTACTGCAATCCAATACGCTGGGTCCAGTGGAAATTATTTATTGATCAATCCAGGAGATGCAAATACCACTCTTTCTCTAAAGGCCGATGCTCGCACGGGGGCATATCCTCCTATGGATTTTTGGACAAGTAATCTATCAAGATTGATAATTTTGGCCAACGGATACGTCGGTATCGGCACGACGAATCCAACGACATTATTTCAATTGAATGGTGCGAGTGCTCAACAAATATTTAACATAGACCCAACATTTGCAAATGGAGTCAGTCTAAATTCTACTGGTCATATCCGTTTGAATTCTCTGTCAGGGTATGGTGCGGAAATAAAAACAACTACGGGTGATATTATACTTACCCAAAATAGCGTCACTCCATTTACAAGTGTGGGAACGGGAGCAGTAGCGAATACGTTATATCTAAAACAAGGCAACGTCGGCATCGGGACGACGGGACCGAGTGGAAGTTTGGATGTTAGAAATGATGGTTCAAAAGATAATATCGATTGGGGTAGTGCTAGTTCAGTTTTTGGGCATATAAATTATAGTGGTTCTGTGGCTCAAATTTATAGTTCTGGTGGATATGATTTGGCTTTAGGTTCCAATTCCGTGTCGCAATTGTATCTAAAAAGCGGAGGCAACGTCGGCATCGGGACGACGGCGCCTAGCGGCAGAATGCAGGTCGGTAGCGCCACCTTTAATGGTTCTTATGGGTCATACGATCCAAGTAGAAACGGTTTGCTTCTCGGTGAAGGGGCAGGAAGTGGTGGTATGGTTTCATTACAAATATCCAGTACGTATAATGGAACTAGTAATCCAAATTATGGCATCGTTCTGGTTAATGGTCCAACTACTTCTAGTTACGATGCTTGGGCGATAATGCATGACGGACCAGCTAGAGCTGCTGGCGGTTTGCAATTTGCTTATTCTGCTCAAGGAACAAATATGCACGGAGTCACACCTATGGTCACATTCCAAAAGAGCGGCAACGTCGGCATCGGGACGACGACACCAACCTATTCAAAATTACAAGTGTATGATGCCGGTAATACATATTCGGGTTTCTTCCAGGGTAATGCTTTAGGTGCGGTAGGATTAGGCGGTTCAACGAGCGGTGGATATATTCAAGGATTTACTAAGGATGCTGTCCCTACTAACTTATTGTTACAAATAAGCTCCGGCAACGTCGGCATCGGGACGACGGCACCGGGGGCGAAGTTACATATAGCAGGAACTGCTGTATCTAGCGGTTCAGTAGTTATTAAAAATCAAAAACTATTAACGCTTGAGCTTCCAACAGGGGCTGAATATCAACAGGGAGCTGAGCTCTGGTTAGGTCGGTGGGAGGAGGCAGGTAATGCTGCCAGGACTGCTCTAACTTTTTCATTACAGCACAGTTCTAACTTTTTACCTGCTGATGTAGATGTTATGACAATGCTAAGCAATGGCAACGTCGGCATCGGGACGACGGCGCCTAGGGCGAAACTTGATATTTCTAGTCTTGGTCCAGACCCAACAGTATCATCATCGGCATTTAACGGAAAATTAGCGATTGGTCGGGGAGATAATTCAGATGTTGGAATATTGGAAGTAGGGACAGCTGGTGGTTCTTATGCTTGGCTTCAGTATAGAAATTATGGAACTTTATCCACCTATTATCCATTGTCTCTAAATCCACTCGGCGGCAACGTCGGCATCGGGACGACCAATCCTGGCACGAAGTTGGAGGTTGACAACCCTGGATTCAATAGACTTTTGGTTAAGACTACTGGTAGTACAGGTGGAACGGACGCTCAGGTCACAGTTGATTCCACGGCAAATCATTCCAGCGCGAAGTGGTCAATAGGTACCGGAAGTAGTGGTACAGGTTCGTTGGATGACTTCTATCTCTGGAAGGAGGCTGGAACTACTGGAGCAAAATTGGTTGTCAACAACGCAGGCAACGTCGGTATCGGCACAGTTTTGCCGGGTAATAAATTTACAGTTAATGATACGAAGGTGAATCCTTCTGCGAACGTTTCGGCGGATGTAGAATCATATCTAACATCTACGGTGAATGTTACAACACCCTCTATAGCGATGCAGTCACAAGTACAGTACACGGGGACCAATGCCCTGACAGCTAGTTATACGGGTTCGTCCTATGCCTACGGTTCATTGTTCGGCTATTATGGAGGCACGAACGCTAGTGGTGCAGGAACGGTTGATACGGCCGTAGGTATTGCGACGCAAAACTTGATTCGTAATGGCATGACTGTAACAAATGCGATGGGCATACAGATCCAACCGGCACTCTCTGATGTTGGTGCGGGAACCGCCACGAATGTATTTGGTGTATATATCAAGTCACCAGTAGCAACATCAGTTGGAACAATGTATGGCATTTATCTGCCTCAGTACACTATCGGCTCAACAGACAATTACGCGATCTACACGGCAGGTACGACGAAATCATTTTTTGGTGGGAAGATAGGTATCGGGGTCACAAATCCAGCCGGGCAGCTCGCATTGAAAAATCAGATTTCAAGTGCATTACTAACTTATGCCGCTACAAGTGGAACTGAAGGCCAGAGTATACTCAATTCATACTATACTGCAGCAGCGAACGGTGATCCTGGACCATATCCACGATTCCTGGATATAGCATCTGTAGGTGCACCTGATGGAACCAATGGTGGTGGTGCTATTCGTTTTCTAACAAATCCGATCGCGGTTAGCTCTCCAGCAGTTGAGCGAATGAGAATAGCCAGCAATGGAAATGTAGGAATAGGGGCTTCGGCACCAGTGTCGTATTTGGATGTAAGTGGAGTTGCTGTGTTAGGTGGTGGTACCGTGCAGACTGCTAGATTGACATCGACTGGTAATACGGCATTTACCATCAATGCTGGATCTACTGCGAATTACGCATATCAAACATTTGCTCAGGGTGGAGTAGCAAAGTTTGAGATGGGATACTCTGCTACTAGTGATGGTGCTGGAACTGTGATGTATTTCAATCCTAACGTACAAAGTGGTGCTGCCGGTTCTACTATGGTTATGAAGGCGGGCAACGTCGGCATCGGGACGACGGCGCCGGGTAATAAATTATCTGTGGCTGGCACGATTTTGTCCACGGGAGCGGTGACAGCTGGTGCTTATCAGTATGGTGTGTCATCCGATGGAACTTTTAGTGGAACTACGCAAAGTAATGTTCTTTATGCCGGAGGTACGATTGCGGCGTCCACAGCAGTTACAGAGCGTGCAGGTTTAAGGATTGATAATTCAGCGCTTGGGTCTGGTGCATCAATTACAACAAATTATGGTCTTTTTGTGGCTACGCAATCTACTGGATCAACGAACTACGCTGTTTATTCTCAAGGTGGGACAAATTATTTCGGAGGCAACGTCGGTGTCGGTATCGCAAACCCACAAACAAAATTGCAGGTGTCCTTGCCTACGGGCACTTATGCTTCTTTTGGAAATACGGGTTATGCTTCAACAGACTGGTATGGAATTCATGTTGGTTATACAGAAGCAGGGAATACAAATTATCGAAAAACGATGATTGCTTATGAGGGATTGGGCGACGGTGCAGCTAGAGGAAATCTCCATCTTCTTGTAAACACTACGAGTAGCGCGGCGTCCGCTACCTTGGCTGATTCAAGACTTATGATTTCTGGTTTAACTGGCAACGTCGGCATCGGCACCACGATTCCTGGTTACAAACTCGACGTAGCTGGAACGATCCACACTACCGGAGATATTGTTGCAGATGCTAATTATGGTTTGGGACTAGTGGGACTTTATTCGTCTACTGCGTATCAGAATGTGTTTGCTATGGGTGCGGCATATCGCTTGCCAGCAAGTGGTATTACTCCTGGCAACCTATATGGTATAGCATGGACTCATACAAATGTGGGCGGAGAATCTAAGGCGGGTCTCGAACACCAGGCACTGTTTATGGCTAATGGGATAACTAAGACTGCTATTGGAACGGGTATTTGGACCAGTGGAGTTATCACGGGCACGAGTAACTTGGTCATCTCCGGTACCGTCACTGGTGGCACCTACAACGGTCAGACTATTTCCAGCGCCGCGAACTTTACCGGCACAGTCAATGTTGCTGGTAACCTGACTGCCGCGGGTGGCACGTTCACTACGACAGTTCCAGACTTTGGTCCAGCTTCGAACAATCCCGAGGTTGGCCGATGGAATCCTCTCTGGACAGCTATAAGTGCCGGTCAGTCTGTATATGACGATGAGGAGTTTTCAGTTGGTACAAATGGTGTTAATGTTTACAACAATTCAGGTGGTACAGGGGTCATTATCACTAGAATTTCGGATTCTACGGCACCGAACACTTCGAAATATTCCTTACAGATCGTGAACAATGGACTTGAAACTTCACCGGGTTATGGAGGTTTCTATCAAGCTATTAGCTCTCGTGCAAATACGACATTCGTTCAGAGATTCCGAGCAAAGCTGCCAGTCGGATTTTTCCTCCAATTAGCTGAGAATGCGCAAGGGTCGAATAATACATCGTATTGGTTAACTCCTACTGCCGGAACTGGCAAGTGGGAAGAGTACATCAGAGTTTCTCATGCTGGGAATACGGGTACATTCTCAAGTGGTGGGCACGTCTTCGTGACTGGACCAGTAGCAGTATTCACCTGGTATCTAGCCAGCTCGAATGTTTATGAAGTGGAACAGCCAGCGATGAATCAGATCGAGATGGGAACGGCTGGGTATGTGCCGTCCTATACAACGACAGGTAGCAGGAATCTGAGATCAGCTTCGTCTCTGTATATAACACCAGGTGGAGGTAATGTGGGTATAGGGACGACGAATCCAAGAACTAATTTAGAAATCTCGGGGTCACAGACAAATAGTCCTGTATTGGGAACGGCTCATGGTGCATTCTCGTTTGTTAGCGCCGATAAAGCGTATGGACTTTATGGAAATGTTTCTGGAGCTGGCTGGGTATCTTTACAATCAATGCGCAATGATTCTGCTACAGCATTCGCTCTGAACCTTAACCCAGTTGGAGGCAACGTCGGCATCGGGACGACGGGGCCAAATGCGAAATTACATATAAAAGACATAGCTGCAACAAGTGCATTGTTGATTTTAGATAGGTCTGGGGCATCATCACTTGGTATTGATTTTAATGATTCAGGTGATGGATTTACTGGTCCAATGGCATCAATAAGAACAGCACCATCTGGTTTAGGTTCTGATTCTTCTGGGTACTTAGCATTTTTCACAAATCAAAACTCTCAAACAGCATCTACAATTAGTGAAAGGATGAGAATAGATAAACTCGGCAACGTCGGCATCGGGACGACGGCACCGGGGGCGAAGTTACATATTGACTCTACAGAGTCCACCGACACCTATACATCGTTGAGGTTGGCGCATTCAGGATGGACAGGAACTTACTTTGATGTGATTCAAACCGTTTTTACCGGCGAACCCAGCTTACAAATAAAAAGTAATAGCGATAGTTCCAGCGGCATTGTTTATAGAGATACCGGCAACGTCGGCATCGGGACGACGACACCTGATGCGCCGCTTAATATTAGTAAGTTAGGTGTAGGTAGCAACAGTGATGTGTTACTAACGGTACAAACCACAAACGACCAAACTCCGCGTATACGATTCAGGTCAAATGGTGTAAATCGTTATGAGATGTTTGGCGACAGCGACCATTTTGGGATTGATACTCCAGGAAATTATGGTGCTACAGGGATAGTATTAAAAAGCGGCAACGTCGGCATCGGGACGACGGGGCCGCAGAGCAAGTTGCATATTTTCTCAGCAGGTAATCAGCTTAAACTGGAGGATTCTCGTGGTACGGCAAACGCATTTACGACTATATCATCATCCTATG
>Ga0194053_10000164_pt1 | contig 51506 bp, 45 predicted proteins | sample SepL228m_MetaG_FD_161684 | JGI IMG/M metagenome (GOLD analysis project Ga0194053, IMG submission 161684) | Anoxic zone freshwater microbial communities from boreal shield lake in IISD Experimental Lakes Area, Ontario, Canada - Sep2016-L227-8m | ecosystem: Environmental > Aquatic > Freshwater >...
GGCCCACTCCGGTCGCCGCTTCGCCTCGGCCAACTCCGGTCGCCGCTTCGCCTCAGCCGACTCCGGTCGCCGCTTCGCCTCGGCCAACTCCGGTCGCCGCCTCGCCTCGGCCCACTCCGGTCGCCGCCTCGCCTCGGCCCACTCCAGTCGCCGCTTCGCCTCGGCCAACTCCGGTCGCCGCTTCGCCTCAGCCCACTCCAGTCGCCGTCTCATCACCGATCAAAGCAGCGACGCCGGTCGCTTCCCCTCCGCCGACACCCAAAGCATCTGCAAAAACCGACGCTCAACCTTTGTCGGTCCCCGCGACTGCTGTCCCGGCCAAGGCTCCTGCGCCCACACCTGTTTCCGCCAGCCCTCGCCCCGCAGCAGTTCGAGCGGCCGCGGCACCCAGCCTCGGATCCGAGATCGAACTGCCCCCGGACCATCTGGTTGGGCAAACCATCTCCAACTATCACGTGGAGGCACGTATCGGCAAAGGTCCCTTGGGCCCGATTTACCGGGCCCGGCAGACGAACATCCAAAGGCTCGTGCGATTCTACGTCCTGGATGCCTCGCTGGCCTCAGATAAAAACGCGATCCAGGGGTTCCTTTCAAATGCCAGCGCCAAGGCCAAAGCCACGAATCCTGTCATCATTGCGGTTTATGAAGCCGGAGACAGCGAGGGCGTCTATTTTTACTCGTGCGAATACGTCCCCTGCCGCTCGGTCGGCCAAATCCGTGAATCGGGTGGCACTGTTGACGAAACCTCCGCTCTCTCGGTTCTCAAGGCTGCAGGGGAAGCCTTGGACTACTTTGCCCGCGAAAAACTCGATCACGATCTCCTCACGGAAAATGCCCTGCTGATCGGCCCCGCGAACCGCGTGCGGGTCGCGAATATCGCCTCGAGCCAAGCCGCGCAGGCGTTTGATCTGAAAACAGAAATGCGCCGCGTGGGCGAGATTGTGCTCAGCGTTCTCCCTCCTACCGGCGCTCAAAAAGCCCGCGATCTGGCGGTGCAACTCACCGATCCGGTCGCGGCGCCTCCATCCTGGGCGGCCTTCCTCCAAATCCTTGCCACCCACCAGCCGAAAGCCGTCATCGCCGATGCCTACAAACTCGACGCCCAGGAACGTGCCGCCATCCGTGTCGTCGAGGAATCCAAGAAACGCCAGAAGCGGGGAATGCTCATCAACACGCTGGTTTCCCTCGGACTCCTTGCCGCAGCCCTTGCCGCCATCTACTTCGCCTTCATGCGCCCCAAAAGCGCAACCGTCCGCGACCTGGAAGTCATGGTCGAGGTTCCTGCGGGGGAATTCATTTATCAGGACGGAAAAAAAGAAAACCTGCCGACATTTTATATCGACAAGTATGAGGTGACGATCGGGCAATACGCGCAGTTCCTGGATTTCATCGAGAAAAATCCGGACAAGGTCGCGCAGTATGAAAGCCCAAGCCAACCGAAAGGCAAATCCCACGTGCCGGCGGAATGGGCCGACAAAAAGGATCTCAATCCCCCGTTCCCGGGGTATTACCATCGCGCCCAGCAGTGGGGACGCTACGAAAAGGCCGCGCTGGACGTGAATTCTCCGGTGTTCGGCGTGGATTGGTTCGATGCTTACGCTTATGCCAAGTGGAAAGGCAAACGCCTGCCCACCGAACTGGAATGGGAAAAAGCCGCCCGCGGAACCGACGGAAGGAAGTTCCCTTGGGGAAACAACGAGGACTCTTCCCGAGCGAATACCGGTGCCGACCTCGATCCCAATCCCGAGAAAGGCGGCGACAAAGACGGCTTCAAACGTTGGAACCCCGTAGATGCCAAGAGTGGTGACAAGAGCCCGTTCGGAATGGTTGGCGCCTCGGGAAATGTCTCGGAGTGGACGGCAACGATTGTCCCAAGCCCCGAAGGCGGTGGAAAGATACCGGTGATCCGTGGCGGAAATTGGGAGAACCCGGATCCATCAGTAACCCGCCGGGTTCTCAAACTGATGGATCTCCAGCAGTCGGAGACCCTCGGATTCCGCACCGTATCCGACAGCGCTCCTGCCAAAAAATGAGGATATTCCTGATTCTGGCGGGCATCCTCCTCGCGGCTCTCACAGCGAGCGCCCAAGTGCAGGTGGATATCTCGATGAAACGGACGCTCTATATTGTTTACGAACCGATCCTCGTCACAGTCACCATCACCAATCTTTCGGGCAATGAACTCACCCTCGCGGACAGCGGGCAGAACAAGTGGTTCGGACTCCAACTGGAGAATCTCGACGGGCGGCCCATCGCGCCGCTGGACGGAAACTACTCCAACCAGCCGGTCGAACTCGGCCCCCAACAAAAAATCACCCGCACCGTCAACCTGACCCCCATTTTCCCCGTCAGCGAATTCGGCGGCTACCGATTGAAGGCGAATGTTTACTCGCAGCAAAACAACCGGTTCTTCACATCGCCGGCACTGAATTTCGAAGTTACCGACGGGCACGTATTGTGGCAGAAAGCCGTCGGAGTGCCGGACGGATCGCCCGGGGCCGGCACCACCCGCACGATCACGCTGCTCTCACACCGGCTTTCGCAGAGCACTCAACTCTACGTCCGCATCGAGGACAAACAGGCGGGGATCGTTTACTGCACCCACCAGCTCGGGAAGTTCCTGAACTTCGGAAGTCCGAGCATTCTTCTCGATGCCCAGAACAGGGTTCATATTCTCCAGAACGCCGCTCCGAAAGCTTATGTCTATTCGAAAATCGGCCTCAACGGAGAGGTGATGGAACGCAAGTCCTATAACGAGTTTTCCTCACGTCCCGAACTCCGCAGGGGCAGCGATGGCAGCGTCCTGGTTGTCGGAGGGCAAGCCTACGATCCGAATGCCCCTCAGCCGGAACAATCGCTCCCCTCGATGAACGACCGTCCGGTCCCTCTCCCGGGCCCCAAGGGAGCGAAGCCCACGCCCACACCGGAAGACAGGCCCCCGGAACATCTCCTCACGCGCTAGACCAGCCCGCCAATGATTCCGGCGTTTGTTTTGAAGAAGATTCCCGCCTTTCTTTCCGTTGTCCTTCCGGCCCTGCTCCTCACGTCCTGCGCGACTCCCGCCCTCTTGCCGGAAGAAAGCGAACCGGTCGTGGCGATGATGGCCGGACGCCTCGAGCTCGCCCGTGATATTGCCTGGGCCAAGTGGACGGAAGGCCTGCCGGTGCGGGACCCCGCACGCGAGGCGGCTGTCATCGAGAAGCTGACCCGGCAGGGAGAGGCCGCGGGAATCGAGGAACTCCTCGTTTCGCATTTTGTCCGGGCCCAAATCGAAGCCTCTTGCCTGGAGCAGGAGGCCTGGATGGCAAAATGGCGGAAAGGAACCCCGCTGCCCGCTGGCGAGCCTCCCACGCTCGATAGCCTCCGCAAGCGGCTCGATCAGATGGCGCCTCTTCTCCTCGCCGAGTGGGCGGCCGCCCCGTCCACTCCCCGCACCGCCGCCAGGCAGCGACTATTGAAATCGGTGATCGATCCCCGCGCGGCAACCGTGGCCGCTTCGGGATTTCTCGAAGCGGATTTGTAATCTGCGGCACGAGTGCCGAAAGCCGTGACGATTCCCGGCTTGCCAAGGACGACGATCAGGGATATGAACCAAGCCCTCTCTCATGGCAGCCGCAAATGATCTCCGCAAAGGCATGGCAATCCGCTACAACGGAAACCCAGCCATCGTCCTTGATATCCAGCACCGCACCCCCGGCAACCTCCGCGCCTTTGTGCAATGCATCATCCGTTACATCGGCACCGGGAAGTCCGCCGACATCCGTTTCTCCTCGACGGAAAAAGTGGATACGGTGGATGTGAACCGCCAGCAGTTGGAATTCAGCTACGCTGACCACCAAGGCTACCACTTCATGGATCCCGAAAATTACGAGACCATCACCCTGCACGAGGAACTCATCGCCGAGGGCAAGGACTACCTCGTGGAGAATCTCAAGGTCGAAGTCCTCAGCATCGAAGGCCGCCCCGCCCAAGTCATCCTTCCCTCTTCCGTGAACTTGAAGGTGACGGAATCAGCCGACGGGATCCGCGGCGACTCGGCGAACAATGTCCAGAAGCCTGCCAAACTCGAAACAGGCAAGACCATAAATGTCCCGCTCTTCATCAAGGAAGGCGAATTGATCAAAGTCAGCACCGCCGACGGGTCCTATTTGGGCCGGGCATAAAGGGGCGCAAACATGGCCGGGAAACGACGTCAAAAGCGTGCGCCGGCCAGATTCAACGCCACGTTCGCGGGCACAGTTCCCGACACGATTCCCACGCGGTGGGTGAAATTTGTCGTCGGGCTTTTCCTTCTTCCTCCCGCCTGGGTGCTCACGCAGACGTTCTTCACCGCGTTCGCGCGTACGACGATCCACGACGCGTTCTGGCTCACCGAGGAGTTCTGGTTTTTTTCGCTGGGGGCGCTGCTTTGGTTCGTGGCATTTTTCGGCCTGCCGCGCCCGCTTTGGATCTACGTCTTCGGGCACGAGCTCACGCACGCGGTCTGGGTTTTGATCATGGGAGGCCGGGTACACAAGTTTCACGTGAGCAAAACCGGCGGGCATATCCTCACGGACAAGACGAACACCTGGATCGCGCTCGCCCCGTATTTTTTCCCAATCTACAGCCTGCTCGTGGTCGCCACCTTCGGGGTGGCCGCACTGTTCACCGATGTTTCCCCCTACCGGGATTGGCTCTACGGAGCCGTTGGCGCCACATGGGCGTTCCACCTTTCCTTCACCTGTTGGATGATTCCCAAACGACAGCCGGACCTCACTTATGGCGGGACGTTTTTCTCCCTCGTCCTCATCTACACCCTGAATTTGCTTCTTCTCGCCATCCTCCTCATCATCGCCTCGCCGACAGTGAGCGCCTTCGGGTTCCTGCGCGACTTTTTCGGTAACGCGGCGGATTTCTCCAACCAGGTCCTGCGCCTCGCGTCAAAAATTTAGCGCCCGGCTTCCCCCCGGTTCCCGCCATCAAAAATTGACGCCGTCAAAGCTTGGCGGGCCGCTCCCGCGAGGGAAGCGGCGGATCCCGCATCCGCAGCAAACGCGAGCAGGTGTCCCATTTTGCGTTTTGGTTTCGGCTCCGCTTTTCCGTAAATGTGAATTTTCACATCCTGGAAAGCCGAGGCGGCGAGCCAATCGGGCTCGCCATGACTCCAGAGGTCCCCGAGCAGGTTCGCCATGGCGCACGGGCGGAGCAGCGCGGGAGATCCGAGCGGCAGACCGCACACCGCCCGAAGCTGCTGCTCGAACTGGCTCGTGAGGCAGGCGTCGAATGAGAAGTGGCCGGAGTTGTGCGGGCGGGGAGCCAGCTCGTTCACCAGGATCGCGCCATCCGGCATGAGAAACATCTCGACGGCAAGAACCCCGACAAGCCCGATTTCCTCCGCGATGCCCCTGGCCAGGTCCTGCGCTGCGCGGGCGGCCAGGCTGTCGATCCGGGCCGGAGTCACGGTCAGATCGAGGATGTGGTCGCGGTGGATGTTTTCGCAAACCGGAAAGACTTCCGTCTGCCCGCCAGCCCCGCGGGCGACAACAACAGAGATCTCCTTCGAGAAATTTACGAACGCCTCGAGCACGAACGCCTCTCCGCCAAGTTCCAAACCGCGCACCTCCTCACGGGCAACGATTTTCCGCTGCCCTTTCCCGTCATAGCCAAACGAGGCGGTCTTCAGGACGCAGGGCAGCCCGGTTTTTGCGACGCCCGCTTCCAGTTCGCGGATGTTGGCGACCGGGCAATAGGCCGGGAGAGGGAAGCCGGCCGCAGACAAAAATTCCTTTTCGCGGAGACGGTGCTGGGAAATGTGCAGCACATCGCCGCCGGGCCTCACCTCGCAATGTTCGGCGGCCCACCGGATCGTCTGGATCGGGATGTTCTCGAACTCGAATGTCAGCACATCAACGCCCTTGGCAAATTTCCGGACCGCCACCTCGTCGTCGTAGTCCGCATGGATTTCCCTGTCGGCGAGCTGGCCGGCCGGAGTGTCCTCATCGGGCGCGAACGTGTGGATGCGGTAGCCCATCCGGCGCGCCGCGATCGCGAACATGCGCCCGAGCTGGCCGCCGCCCATCACTCCGATCGTGCTGCCGGGCAAGTGGACGCGGGGCTTCATGGCACCGTGGTTTCCAAAACCTCGGCGGTTTGCCTGGAACGAAATCCTTCCAGCGCCGCACGGATGCTCTCGTCACTAGTCGCCAGAATCGACGCGGCGAGCAGGGCGGCGTTTTTTGCGCCTGCGGGCCCGATGGCAAGCGTTCCGACAGGAACCCCCGCGGGCATTTGCGCAATCGAGAGAAGCGAGTCAATTCCGTTGAGCATCCGGCTTTGCACCGGCACTCCCAGCACCGGAAGCCATGTGTGCGCGGCCACCATGCCGGGCAGGTGGGCCGCCCCCCCGCTCCGGCAATGAGGACGCGGAGCCCGCGCCCGGCGGCCTGCATCGCGTAGGCCGACATTTGCACCGGTGTGCGATGCGCGGAAACGACACGGGTTTCGTGGGGAATCCCAAGTGTTTCCAGGATCACTGATGCATGCCGCATCGTTTCCCAGTCCGATTTGCTGCCCATGATGACACCGACGATTGGAGGAATAGCTCTCATAACAGGCCTAATGCCGCACCCACTGCGCGTCGGAGACGAGGCAGATGCCTCCATGTCGTTTCAGGATCGCGCGGATCGCTTCGATGATTTCGTCCGCACCGTCCGGATCGGCCAGCGTGAGCACGTAGGCGTTGTTGGAGACTCCGGTGAGATCGTCGCCAAGCTGGTCCCCTCGTTCGCCTGTGCCGGTGACCGGACTGATGACGGTGTAGCCGGACACCCCGCAATCTTTTAGTGCGTGAAGCAGATCCTTGAGTTCGACCGCGTGGGTGATGATTTCAATGCGTTTGACTGGTTTCATAATTTCTCAGCTCCAAAAATGGTTGATGACACCCATGTAAACAGGCATGCCGATGGTGATGTTGAACGGGAACGTGAGCGCCAGCGCCATGGTGACGTATATCCCAGGATTCGCCTCCGGCACCGCCAAGCGCATGGCCGCTGGAACCGCAATGTAGCTCGCGCTCGCGCAAAGGACGGTGAACAGCAGCGCGTCGCCCCGATCCAACTTGATGAAATGGGCCACGGTGATCGCCGCCGCCGCGTTGCAGAGCGGCACAGCGACCGCAAACCCCACAGGGAAAGCACCGAGCTGCCGGATGCCGGCCAGCCGCCGTGCGCTGATGATTCCCATGTCGAGCAGGAACAGGCAGAGCATCCCCTTGAAAATGTCCGCCGTGAACGGCGACAGCGCCTTCCCGCCGCTCTCGCCCGTGAGAATGCCGATAACCAGCGACCCGACGAGGACGAGCACGGACCCGTTAAAAAATGCATCGCGCAGAAGGTGCGGCCACGAGAACTTTTCGCTGCGCCCGTCGTTCAGGATCCGCGCCATCGCGATTCCGACCACGATGGCGGGCGATTCCATCAAGGCCATCGCCGCGACCATGTGTCCGCTGAATTTCAAATTCAACAACCCGAGGAACGATGTCGCCGCGATGAATGTCACCGCCGAAATGGACCCATAGGTCGCGGCGACGGCCGCGGCGTTGAACGCATCCATTTTTCTCCGCAGGACAAAAAATGTGACGGCCGGCACCGCCACCGCCATCCCCATGGCGGCCGCAAGCGTCAGGGCCACTTGCGGGGTGAAACCGCTCTTGCTCAACTCCACGCCGCCCTTGAATCCGATGGAAACCAGAAGGTAGAGCGAGAAGAACTTCGGCAGCGGCTGCGGAACCTCCAGATCCGACCGGACAAGACACGCAAACGCGCCCAGGAAAAAGAACAGCACGGGCGGGTTTAACAGGTTTGAGACGATCAAGTGTGCGTCCATATTTTTTAGTGGAAAAATTCCACCTTCCCGCTGTCGAGGTCATACCGCGCGCCGACGATCTCCAACTCCCCGCTCTGAACCAGCGGCGCAAGCACCGGGTTGCTGGCCTTCAGCTTTTCGACGATCCCCTTCACGTTGGCCCGGACGGCGTTGTCCACCGGGTCACCGGGCTGGCCCTTGACGGACTCGGCGGCAGGCCTGATCGCATCCACGAAGCTGGCCAGGTGCGCCGGCGGCACGGAGCCCGTGTTCACCGTGTCCACCGCCGCGGTCACCGCCCCACACTTTTCGTGGCCCAGCACCACCACCACCCGCGCGCCAAGTTTCGCCACCGCAAACTCGATCGAACCGAGCGCCGCATCGTCGGCGACATTCCCCGCAAGCCGGGTCACAAACAGGTCGCCCAGCCCCTGGTCGAACAAAATCTCCGGCGGGGTCCGCGAGTCCGAGCACCCGACCACCACCGCAAACGGCTTCTGCCCCGCGGCAACCTCGGCCCGCCGGACCTCGTCCTGCCGCGGATGAAGCGCCCGGCCCCCGACGTAGCGCCGGTTCCCCTCCGCAAGCTTCTCCAGAGCCGGGGATTCTCCGGCGGAAGCGTGGATTGCGCCCAACGCCAGCAGGGCCAGCGCGGGAATTGATTTTTTGACCAGGGTGAGTTTCATTGATTTTTTTCGTTGTTCTGTTAGTTGTTTCAGGACACGCAATACATGAATAACGTTTCATGTATTGCACTGCGCTTTTTATGTCAATTGAAAAAACCAAAAAAAAACCAGGCCCCGGGCCGAAGGCGGGCTGGACGTTTCTGACGAACCATTCGCACGTTCTGATCTGCCTGGCGGAAAACGCGGATCTGCGGGTCCGGGATATCGCCGGCAGGGTGGCGATCACCGAGCGGGCTGTGCTAAAGATCCTGAGTGAATTGGAAGAAGGGGGGGTGATCAGCCGCGAGCGCGAAGGCCGGCGCACCCGCTACGAAATTCACGCGGCCAAGCCGCTGCGTCACCCCGTGGAGTCTCGCTGCAAGGTCCGCCACCTTCTCGGGATGATGGGATTCTAGATCCGGCGTGGACGCCCGGCGGAAGATCTCCGCCACCTCGCGGGCCCGTCAAGCGCGCGGGACGCACGACTTGGAGAGCCAGGCGGAGAATTCGGTCGCTCCGATGGCATCCGCCGCGAGAGCCAGGGTTTGCAGGACGGCTTCTTCTTCGGGGGCTTCGAACTGCTGCCGGTTTACTCCGAGAAATGTGTAGGCCGCCATAAACCCCGCCCGTTTGTTTCCATCGAGAAACGGACGGTTCTTGACGATGCCCTCGGCATAGGCGGCAGCGAGTTCGAAGGGGCTCGGCTCGCCGTAGTGGAACAAATGCAGAGGTCGGTTGAGCGCAGAGTCGAGCAGCCCCTCGTCACGAATACCAGCCAATCCGCCAAAGCGGGCAAGCAACTCGCCTTGGATGGCGAGAACCACTTCATGCGTTAGCCAGGAAGGTTCGCTCATTTCGCCAGCTCGCGAAGCGCGTTCCTGTAACGGTTCATTCCCTCTTCGGCAACCCGCATGGTTTCATCGAACCCCGGACGCTCCGGCGTGATCGTGAGCGAGCTTTGCGGTGCCTCGGTCAAATACAGCGTGGCTCCCTCCTCGACCCGGAGGGTTTGCAATGCCTCCTTCGGCAGAACGATTCCGAGCGAATTCCCGATCTTGCGGACTTTTGTTGCGATCGGCATGTCATAACATGCGTTACTATAGGCCAATTTGTCAAATCCCCTACATTTTTTCCGGGCAGCGGATCCCGAGGAGCGAGAGCCCGTGGGAAAGTGTTCGCGCCGTGATTTCGCTGAGCAGCAGGCGGCTGGCGCGGAGGGCGGGTTCCGCCTTCAAGACCGGGCAGGCCTCGTAGAACGAATGGTAGGTATTCGCGAGCTCGTAGAGGTAGTTCGCGAGTATGTTCGGCCGGAAATCTTCGAGAACGACTGGCACTGTCTCGGCATACTGGAGTAGCTTGATCGCGAGGATGCGTTCAGCGGGCTCGGAGATGAGGATCTTGGCCAACGGGTCGGCTTCGACGCCCCCACGGCGGAAGATCGAGCGGATCCTCACGTAGGCATTCTGGAGATAAGGGGCGGTGTTGCCATCCATCGCCAGGAGCTTGTCCCAGGAAAACACGTAGTCGGTATGCCGGTTCTGCGAGAGCTCCGCATACTTCAAGGCCCCAATGCCGATCGTTTGCGCGATGGATTCGGCCTCCTCCATGGAGAACTCTCCCTGCCGGGAGGCGATCATTTTCCGGGCGCGGTCCACCGCTTCGCGGAGGACCTCGGCGAGGCCGACATTCTCGCCCGAGCGGGTCTTCATGATTTTTCGATCCTCGCCAAGAATGCTTCCAAACGTGATGTGGGCCAGGTTGGCGTTGATTCCGAGCATGCGGCAGGCCGCGAAAATCTGCTGCAAATACAGGGCCTGCGGAGCACCGACGACATACCAGATGGCATCCGGGTTCCACCGTTTCACCCGGTATTCGATGGTCGCGAGATCGGTGGTCGCATAGAGGAATCCCCCGTCGCTCTTCCTGATGATGGCAGGCTTGTCGGAGAGGGATAGGATGCCGGGAAAGAAAATGCAAAGCGCGCCCTCGCTGGTTCTCGCGATGCCCCGGCGCTCGAGTTCGTCGCAGAGCGGGGCGAGCGCATCGTTGTAGAAGCTTTCGCCAAGGCGCTCGTCGAAGCGGATGTCGAGCAAGTTGTAGAGTTTTTCGAGTTCGTGCCAGGAGAGTTCAACAGCCTCTTTCCAGATTGCGACATTCTCCGGATCTCCGGCCTGAAGTTTGACCAGCTCCTCGCGCGCGGATTTTTTAACGGCTTCATCGGTCTCTTCGATCCGGTTGACCTCGCGGTAGAGCCGGACGAGCTCGGCGATCGCATCGCGCCCGAGCGCCTCGTGATCGAGAAAATGCTTCCACCCGTAGATCACCTTTCCGAACTGGGTTCCCCAGTCGCCGATGTGGTTGTCGGTGATGACCTCGTGCCCGAGAAACCGCGCGACCCTGGTCAGGCAGTCGCCGAGGATCGTCGTTCGGATATGGCCGACGTGCATCGGCTTCGCGACATTCGGCGAGCTGAAATCCAGGACAATTTTCTGCGTTGTCTTTGCCGGAGAGACCCCGAGCCTGGGATCGCCCGCGAGCGACTGAACGCCGGATGCGATGAACTCCGGCTCCAGCCGGAAGTTCAGGAATCCCGCGCCCGCCACCTCGGGCGTGGCGGAGATCCCCGCAACATCAATCTTGGAGAGAATGTCCGCCGCGAGCTGGCGCGGATTGGACCGCTTCTCCTTGGCGAGGACCATGGCGGCATTCGACTGGTAATCGCCGAAACGCGTGTCGGCCGCGGCGGAAACTTCTCCCCGTTCAGGGTCCAGCCCCGCAGCCTCCAGCGCCAGACGCAGCCTGCCGCCTAGGATTTCCCGTGGAGTGCCGGTCATCCGCGTGGCGAGCGGCTTTCAAACACGCGCAGGATCGCCGCTTCGTTCGCGGCATTGGCCAGATCATCCCGGACCGCCTTGTCGTTGAGGAATTTCGCGATCGCCGCAAGTGTCCGCAGATGGGTCTGGAACTGGTCCTTGGGAACGACAAAAAGCACGATGAAAAAGACCGGCTGCCCGTCGAGAGAATCGAACTGGATGCCCTTCACCGAGCGGCCGAACGCGGCGACGACCTCGTCCACCTTGTCGGACGAGGCATGCGGTATCGCGATGCCGAACCCAATCCCGGTGCTCATCGTTTCCTCGCGCTGCCGGATCGAATCCAGAACATTGTCCCGGTCCTTCTGGTCTATCTTTCCCGCCTTGACGAGGCAGTCCACGAGCTCGGCGATCGCCTCCCAGCGTTCGCCCGACACCATGGAGGGGACGATCTGGGATTCGGAGAGTAGATTGGCGAGCGTCATGGGATCAACGGTCCACCTCGCCAAAGACAGGGTCCATGGAACCCAGAATCCCCACCACGTCGCTCACCATGTGCCCGGGAATGATTTTTTGCATAATGCTCAGATTGACAAACGAAGGAGAGCGGATTTTCAGGCGGTAGGGCACTCCCCCTCCCTTGCTGTAGATATAGAATCCCAGCTCGCCCTTGGGATTTTCCGCGCCAAAATAGACTTCTCCAGCGGGAGCGTCCACCCCCTCGGTGACAACGAGGAAATGGTGGATGAGTTCTTCCATCTTTGTCAAAACCGCAACCTTGTCTGGAAGCGTGCTCTTGGGATCGTGGTGGTTGATGGGACCGGATGGCAGAGAGTTCACGACCTGCTCGAGGATTCTTACACTCTGTCGGATTTCCTCCATCCTCACGAGGTAACGGTCGTAGCAATCCCCCGTCAAACCAACCGGAATCTCAAAATCATACTTCTCGTAGTCCAGGTAGGGGTGCTTTTTTCTGAGGTCGTGATCGACTCCCGAGCCGCGGAGATTAGGTCCGGAAAGTCCGTAAGCGATGGCATCCTCTTTCGTGATGACTCCGATGTCCTTCGTGCGATCCACGAAGATGCGATTGCGCGTCACCAGCTTGTCCGCCTCGACAAATGCCGGCGGGAACGAGCGCAGAAATTCCTTTAGCTGCGGGATGAACGCGGGCGAGAGATCGTGAGTCTGACCGCCGATGCGGGTGTAGCTGGTCGTGAACCGGGCCCCGGTCAGCAACTCCATGAGGTTGTAAATTTTTTCCCGCTCCGTGAATGTGTAGAGGAAGAGCGTCATCGCCCCAAGGTCCATTCCGAGACAGCCGATCATGAGAAGGTGGGCGGAGATTCGGGCCAGCTCACAGCCGATCACCCGGATGGCTTTTCCGCGGGCGGGGATTTCCCAGCCCATGAGCTTCTCGACCGCCAGCGCGTAGGCGATGTTGTTGGCTATCGGGGCGAGGTAGTCCAGCCGGTCGGTGTAAGGGACGAACTGGTTGTATTGCATGTTTTCGGCGATCTTTTCGTCCCCGCGGTGGAGGTAGCCGATCTCGGGGGTCGCCTTGGTCACCACCTCACCGTCGAGCTCCATGATGAGCCGGAGTACGCCGTGCGTGGAGGGATGCGAGGGGCCCATGTTGAGGACCAACCGTTCACCCACCAGTTCACCGGTTTCCTGCAAAGCATGAGCGCTGCGCCCCAACGCATCCCTGTGTTCCAATATCGTCGCCATCGGTTCTTTGATACTTCTGATCGGTAGTTTTTCCGCCGGACCGAGGCCATAATGGACGTCCAGCGAAAGATCAGCATCACTGGGTGCCGGAAAAAATGCAAGCACGCCCTGATCTTGCTCCACATCCCGCTGGATTGACCCGGCAGGACCTGCTTTGATTTCGCCCCTATGACGGACTGGAAATCGATCACACTCACTCTCGGCCATTCCCCGGACCCGGACGACGCCTTTATGTTTTATGCCATGGCGACCGGGAAAATCGACCTTCGGGGATACCGGTTCGAGCACACCCTGCAGGACATCCAGACTCTGAACGAGCGGGCTTCCCGGGGAGAGCTTCACATCACGGCCGTATCCATTCACGCGCTCGCTTACATTCTCGACCGCTATGCCCCGCTGCCAAGCGGTGCGAGCATGGGAGATGGATACGGGCCGATGTTCGTCACCCTGGACCGAAGTGCAGTGAGCCTGCCGGATGAAGAGGCGCGGCGCGACTGGCTTCGCGCCAAAACGGTGGCGGTGCCTGGAAAAATGACGAGCGCATTTCTTGCCGCCCAGCTTTATCTGGGAGCGGATTTCCGTCATCTAGTTGTTCCTTTCGACGAGATTTTTGAGGCCGTGAGAAGCGGAGCCGTTGACGTTGGGCTGATCATTCATGAAGGGCAACTCACCTACGCCAGAGATGGATTTCATCTCGTGCGCGACCTAGGGGCTTGGTGGAAAGCGAGAACCCGACTTCCGCTCCCGCTGGGGGGGAATGTCGTCCGCAAGGACATCCCTCCTGAGGTTCGCTCGGAGCTGTCCGATATCCTTCGGGAGAGCATCCGCTACGGCTTGAAGCACCGGAAGACTGCGGTCGAGCACAGCATGGCGCATGCCCGGGGGATGGACACCCCACTCGCGGACGAGTTCATCGGAATGTATGTCAATGACTACACCTTGGATTACGGGGACAAGGGCCGCGAGGCGATCACGGGCTTTCTGGGGGAAGCGGCAGCAAAAGGACTCATCCCCCCGGTCGGGGAAATTGAGTTTGTCCAATAACCCGGACAGGAACCGGTCGTGGTCGATAGCATCAAGACCGCGCCTCAGACGCTGGGTACGCCACGGATCTTGGTGATTTTGTCCATCACCTCAAAGAAGGCCTTGACCACCCGCGGAGAAAAATGGTGCCCGGCCTCCTTCCGGAGAAATTCGCAGGCATCCTCCAAACTCAGCGCCGTCTTGTAACACCTGGCCGAAGCCAGAGCATCAAAAACATCCGCCACCGCACAGATCTGGGCGGAAAGCGGAATCTCATCACCCCGGAGTCCGCGCGGGTAGCCGGTTCCATCCCACTTCTCATGGTGGCAATAGGCGATCTCCGCCGCGAGGCGGAGCGTTGGATTTTCGCTCCCCGCGAGAAGATCGGCTCCCAGTTTTGCGTGGCACTGCATTTCGGCATACTCTCCGGAGGTGAGCTTTTCAGGCTTTTGAAGAATGGAATCCGGGATGGCCAGTTTGCCGATGTCGTGGAGTGTGCTGGCCAGAAGGATTTTGGAAACCTCGGCGGACGGAAGCTCCAAGGCCTCAGCGATGGCCGCCGCATAACGGCTGACACGCTCGATATGCGCGCCGGTATCGTGGTCCCGGAACTCTGCCGCCCTCGCCAAACGGTGGATCGCCTCGGAGTAGGCCAGCTGTAGCTCGCTGGTGAGCTTGGCATTGTTCAGGGCCACAGCCGCCTGCGAAGCGAGGCAGAGAACGAGTTCCTCATTCTCTTTGGAAAAAGTTGTAACCTCTCCCGTCTCCGGATGCCTGGCATTGATAAGCTGGATGACCCCGACGATGGTACCGTCCGGAGTTTTCATCGGCACGACCAGCATTGACCGGGAGCAATAGCCGGTTTTCAAATCGAAGCTGCTGTCAAAATGGAAACCGCAACTCTCGGGAAGATCGTGAACGTCGGGGATGTTGAGCGTCGAACCGGTCCCGGCCACCAGACCCGCGATGCTGGTCGGGGAGATCCCGATGGTGATCGGTTGCGATCCGTTTCCCACGAGGACTTCCGAGTGCCCCAGCTTGTCGTTCTGAACCACGCTGAACAGGAGTTTTCCTTCCGGAATCACCAAGTAGAGCGTGCCCGCCTCTGCCCCGGTAAATCTTCTCGCCTCAAAAAGGATCCGGCCCAGAAGCACCGAGACATCGCGCTCGGATGTCAGCGCCAATCCGACCTCGACCAGCCTGCGGAATTTCTCCGAGAGATCGGATTCCAAGGGGGAAACACCTCTGTTGCCGGACATCCGTAAAAAGAAACAGGAATCCGGCCTATGGGGAAGACACTTTCTCCGACGGGCCCGGCTTCTGCGCGACTCTGGCCGAGCGGGCGTCGAGCTTTGCGGCAATCGATTTGTTTCCGGAATCAAGCTGGAGGGCCTTCTGCCAATATGCGGCCGCCTCGGCAGTTTTGCCGATTTTTTCACAGGCATCTCCGATGTGATCAAAAACAGTCGCGTCATCTGCTTTCAGCAATTCTGCCGCATGGAGCAGTTCTTTGAGTGACTGTAAGTGGAGCCCTTTCTTGAAGTGCACCCAGCCAAGACTGTCGAGATAGGCCCCGTTCTCCGGTTCCGCCTCCACAGCCCTGCGGACCAGCACCTCGGCCTCCTCCAGATTTTCATTCCGGTCTGCCCACATATAACCGAGGTAATTGCAGGCCCGCGGGGCATTTGCAGGATCCATCTCGATGGATTTTTTGAGCGCCTCTGCGGCCTTCGCGAACCGCCCCGCCTGCTCGGCGGAAACCCCGTAGCTGAAATAGAAATCGCTGTTCAGAATCTCGGGGCGGAAGGTGCCCGCTTCCACAAGGATCAGCTCAAACGCCTTGATCGCCTCCTCATGCCGCCGCGCTTCGCTCAGGGCAAGGGCTTTAAAAAATGTGAACTCGATCAGCTTCGGGAATTTTGTTTCGGCCTCCTCCGCAAAGACGATTGCAGCCCCGGCATCGCCGGAACGCAGGCAGAGTTGGATGAGATTGCTGTATCGCCGGGGATCAGGGGGCGCAACCAGGATGGCCTGCTTCAGGCTGGCAAGGGCCTTTGATTGTTCATTGGCCCGGAGATACAAATCCGCCAGCTGATCATAGGCGAGGAAATCCAAGGGGTTTTCCTTCACCATTTCCTCGATCAATTTTATGGCCTCGGCCGTTTCTCCCGCCTGGAGAAGCAACACCGCCAGCTTGTCGCGCACCCCCTCCATGTTCGGCCGGAGGGCGAGCGCGAGCTGGTACAGCGGAATCGCCCGGTCGAACCGGTTGCAAAGGACGAAGGCATTCCCCACCCTCACCAATGTCTCCGCACGATCCCCTGCAAATTTTTGTGCGTGGTCAAGCATCTCCACCGCTTTCGAAAAATCCTTGCCGCGCGCTTCCTGATCCCTCAGGCGCAGTTCCACGAGATCGAGCCAGAAATCGGCGCTCGGCGGGTCCCTTTTGAAAGCACGGCTGAACAGCCCCTCGATATTCTGGGGCTGCGAAGTGGATTTGTAGATCTCGAAAAGGATCTGGTAGGGAGCCGACTCATCGGGCGCGGCCGACAGGGCCTGGTTCCCATACTTCTCGGCCAGGTCGGGCTTCTGGAGTTGGCGAAGATAAATTCCTGCGAGGGACACAAGCGGTTCGGATTTTTTTGCCGAGGCCTTGGCGGTGTCCTTGAGCACGGAAATGGCCTCTGAGGTTTCCCCGATCCGCAGGTATTGGCGGGCAATTTCCATGGCGAGTCCGGTGAATCCCGGATCCAGCGCCAGAACTTTGCGTTTGGCATCCAGTGCCCGGTCGGGCCCTTCCGTCTCCTCCTCGAAAAGCGCCTCCAAATACCTGGCGGTCCCTTCGGCGCGCTCCTCGTGATCTGGCGTGAGCCGGAGCGGCTCGGGCGAGACGAACTCCTCCGGAATCAGAAGATCCGCCTCCTGGGCAACAAGAGGCGGCCCCAACAGGCCAGCGAGCGTACAGATCAGCAGCAGCCGCGCAATATTATGACCGCGTCCGATCATAAGAGCACCCAGCGCAAGCCGGATTTTTGCTGTGCGAACCAGCCGTTGATGTTGTTCCGAAACTTCATGCTCTCAACGCGGTTTCCAAATCGCCGCATCCACGCAGGCCCAGACATGGATAATCCATCCCAGAAACACAAACCAAAGCGCCCCCGCCGCGAGAAAAAATAAAAGCGCCGCGAGGATCCGACCCTGAATTAATTGCCCCAAACCGGGGAAAAAGAAACTGCAAAGGGCGGCGATCACATTTCCAGCCGTTCCACGTCCCGTGCTCATGACCACATATCCTCGCGCGAACCACCCTGCCGCGCAAGCGATTCCGGAATGTCATCCCATCTCTTTGGCGGCCTTTCTATCGCTGCGGAGTGAAAGGCGGTGGATTTGCCGTGGTCTGTGCCGGGTGTCCGGCCAGGACGGCTACCAGGAAAAACACATAAGTGACGGCATGCAGGACGGACGAGACAAGCGAGAGCAGGGTCATTGCCCACATTCTGCCGGCGATTTGTCCGCTGTGGATCGCCCAGCTTTGAACAATCGTAAACACAACCGGCCACACGAGACACAGAGCCAAGACCGAGCCGAATCCCAAAAGCGCCCATAACAAACCGCGCGATCTCCCGGTCCACTTGGTGAGAATCAGGACACAGGCCACAAGACAAACGAGCATTGTCGGCAACTGCATCGATAACATGGAGAGGAATATTTTCATCTGGTCCGGGGTGCTGTTCATAAATTCTTGAGCGTGTGTTTCCGCCAAAGTTTACGGTGCCGCTTGGCGTGGCAAGGAGATATTTTTCACTCTGGCGACACCTGCGCAAGAAACAACGGCCCGTGCTGTCAACTTCCGGAAGGCCCGTCCCAAAGGAAGTTTTCGAGCCGAATTTTGTTGATGCGGGATGCCGCCTCCTCGCTGCGGGGCCCGCCGGCGGCAGCGATCATTTCATAGACTTTGATCGCCTGGTCCCACCGCTTGGAGGCTTCGAGCAGGCGCGCGGCGGCGAACCCTGCCTTGTAAAACCAGAAGAAAGCGCGCGGGGCAAGTTTGCCGTCCTTAAGGACATCGTAGTAGGCGGCCACCGCGGATTCCGAGTCGCCGAGGTTTTCGTAGGCGGAGCCGATCCGGGCGAGAGCCTGGTTGCGCCAGGCCGCTGACGAGGCGGGATCGTTGACAACCAGCCTCCAAACACTGATGGCGTCGCGATACGATTGAGGGGTCTTGCTGCCGAGCCCGTAGAGGGTCTTCCCCTTTTCAATCAGCGCTGCGGATTTGAGCTCCGGGGAACCGTTCGATGCGATAATTTTGTCGAGGATCACAATGGCCGCGCTCGGCCTCCCGAGAACATTTTGAAGAACCGCCTGTTCGAATCTGGCGCGCAGGGCAAGCGGGCTGTTCGAGGAAGCCACCTCCTCGAACAGGAGCATCGCATCGTTCATCGCGGAAGGAGTCTGGAGGTGGGATGCAGACTGGGCGGCAAGGAACAGCGCGGGACACTCCAGGGCGGTTCCAGGATACTTTTTCGCGAGGGATTCAAACTGGACCCGTGCCCCCGCGAAGTCCCCTTTCCGGTAGAGGAGCTCACCGAGTTTCATCATGACTTCAGGCTCGGCGGCTGTTCCCGCATTCGCGGAGAGGAATCTGGTCGCCGCGGAAATCGCGGCGTCATCCGAACTCCCGTCGTCGGCAAGAAAAACCAAGAGCGCATCAGCCTGAGGATCTTTTCCCTCGCTGCTGGAGGTGGACACGCGTTGCAGATGGCCCAGAGCCCCGGCACGGTTGTTGTTTTCGTATTCCCACTCGGCAAGGGCGAGGTTTGCAGCCTCCGAGAGACTCGCCTCCCCGACCTTGGAAAGGTTTTCAAAAATCTCAAACGCGCCCTGGTCGTTGTGTCTTGCCAGTTCGTAGCCTTTCCTGAGCCGCAGCCCATCAAGCTTGGGGCTGGTGGGAAATCGATCCTTCAAAAGGTTGAAGCCCCGGGACTTTGTCCCGCCCGCAAAGAGGTCGCAGACAGCAGCATTGTAAAGTGCCGCTTCGGCGAGGGATTCGTCGGAAGCCGCAGAGATAAAAAGTTCGGAGGATTTGACGGGATCATTCAATGCGGCCAGAGCAAGCCCCCTGAGGAAATCCGCTTGGGCGGAAGTTCCCTTGGGGGGAAGGAGTTGCAAGGCATCTCCTGGACGGCCCTGTTTCAGACGAAAATTGGCCAATTCCAGAAATGCCGAGCCGAGAGCGGGATTTTCTGCGCTACCGGCGACAACTTTTTCCAAAAGCTTTTCCACGCGCTCCTCCCTACCCAGGCGGGCTTCGAAGCGCGCGAGGTAATAGCCGGCAAGCTTTTTTCTCAAGGACGCTTCCGCATCGTCGGACCACCGTTTCAACTCGCTCGGAGAAGCCGCTGGCTGGGCGGCATAAATCGAATCCAGCAGGGAAAAGACGGCGTCCAAACCGGGCAGGTCGGATTTTTTCGAGAGAAAATCCTCGAGAAGATTTTCCGCGCTCGGAGACTGGCCGAGCCGGACAAGAGATCTGGCCTGTCCGGTCACAACGCCCACCGCCATGTCCGGGTCCAATGGCTTGACCGCATCAAAAAGCATCAGGGCCGAGGAATCGTCCCCCGAAAGGGCAAGTGCTCTTGCCATCAAATAGTCGCGGCGGACTTTTTCCCGCCGGTCACCCGGCGAAACCGTGTCCAAGACGAGTTCTGCATCCTGCGGACGCTTTAGGTCCAGGAAAAGTTCCGCACGATCGAAGTCGGCAAGATGCCGGAGTGGGCTTTCAGGCCAATCTTTCGTCTGGGCAATCTCATCGAGCGCCTCCTGAGTTTTCCCGAGATTTCGCAGCATGCGCGACTGGCCGAGGATCGCCTCGCCGGACACTGAAGGCTCGTTGCGGCAAGCCCGGTACATTTCCAAAGCTTCCCCCCAGCGTCCCAATGCGGCATAGGACTGGGCCAGCCAGAAGTCCCCGGCCGTCCCGACAGGATGAGACTTCAGCAACTCGACCGCCATGGCAGGCTTCCTATCGTCCAGATAAGCGCGCGCCAGAATCAATACCGCATCCTTCGCCGTGCGCGGTGAACCTTCCAGCTTGTTGATGGCCACGGCGGGGAGCCCGTCCTCGAGGGCAGATTTCGCGGCGGCGATGTTGTCCGCACCCGAAGCGAACAGGAGAAGGGCGAGTGAGCAGATCATGGCGTGAAATATCGGGCAAGATAACGCCCCGTATGGCTTGCCGTCGAGCGCGCGACCTGCTCGGGAGTGCCCTCGGCGACAATCTTTCCGCCTCCGGCACCGCCCTCTGGTCCGAGGTCGATGATCCAGTCGGCGCATTTGATAACTTCGAGGTTGTGCTCGATGACGATCACGGTGTTCCGAGTGTCGCGCAACTTCATCAGCACTTCGAGCAGTTTGTGGATGTCGGCGAAGTGCAGGCCGGTGGTGGGCTCGTCCAGGATGTAAACCGTCCGCCCGGTCGCGCGCTTCGAAAGCTCCGCCGAGAGCTTGATCCTTTGCGCTTCCCCTCCCGAGAGCGTCGTCGCCGATTGTCCGAGTCTCAAGTAGCCGAGCCCGACATCCTGCATGGTTTCCAGCTTGTTGCAGAGGGCGGGTACGTTCCGAAAGAAGCGGGCGGCATCGTCGACCGTCATATCCAGGACGTCGGCAATGTTCTTGCCCTTGTAGGTGACCTCTAGTGTCTCGCGGTTGTAGCGCCGACCGCGGCAGACCTCGCACTCGACGTAGACATCGGCCAGAAAATGCATTTCGATTTTGATGAATCCGTCGCCCTGGCAGTGCTCGCAGCGCCCGCCCTTCGCATTGAACGAAAACCGGCTCGCATCGTAGCCCCGCACCCGCGAGGACGGCAGCTCGCTGAAGAGATCGCGGATCGGCCCGAGGGCTCCGGTATAGGTGGCCGGGTTCGAGCGGGGAGTCCGTCCCACCGGGCTCTGGTCGATGACGACGACCTTGTCGAATTGCTCGATCCCGGAAATGCCGCCATGCTTTCCGGGACGTGACTTGGCGCGGTTCAGGTCGCGTTCGAGCGCGTTGCGCAGGATGTCGTTCACCAGCGTGGATTTTCCGCTCCCCGAAACTCCCGTGACGCAGGTCAGGCAGCCGGCCGGAAACGACGCATCGATATTTTGCAGGTTGTTTTCAGAGGCTCCAAGGACCCTCAGCCAGCCATCCCCGACGTCGCCGGCTTTGGCCCCGGTCATTCTCGGAGCCGTTCGAACGCGCGGGACCGGGATCCGGATCGATCCCTTAAGGTATTGGGCGGTGAGGGATTCCTCGCTGAGCAGAATTTCTTCGAGCGTGCCCTCGGCGACAAGCCGGCCGCCGCGTGGCCCCGCTCCCGGGCCGAGATCGAGGATGTGATCGGCAGCGCGGATGGTGTCCTCATCGTGCTCGACAACGATCACCGAGTTACCGAGATCCCGGAGGTCGCGCAGTGTCTGGATCAGCCGATCGTTGTCGCGCTGGTGAAGCCCGATGCTCGGCTCGTCGAGGACATACATCACACCCGAAAGGCCGGAGCCGATTTGCGTGGCGAGCCGGATCCTCTGGGCTTCCCCGCCGGAAAGCGTGCCGCTTTCGCGGTTGAGTTGCAGGTAGCCCAAGCCGACCTCATTCAAAAATTTGAGCCTCTGCCGGACCTCACGCAGAACGTCTTTGACAATCTCCTCCTGCGAGGCCGAGAGGGCGAGCCGGCCGAGAACCGCGCCCGCTTCTTCGATGGTCAGCGAGCAAAGCGACTCGATCCCAAATTCGTGCCCATCGTAACCCGCAATCGAAACCGCCAGAATTTCCGGAAGCAGGCGGGCGCCGCGGCAGGTTCCGCACACCCTGCGGCCTTGGAACGCCCGCAACCGTTTTTTTGAAAACTCGCTCTGACTGGTCTCATACAGGCGCCGGGCCTGGGCCACGACACCATCGAACGGCTTGGTGACAACGCGTCCGGCCCCGGTTGAAATCCCGATGCACCGGTCGCGCGAGCCGAACAGAACCAACTCCCGGAAGCTCTCCGGCAACTCGCCCCAGGGCTTGTTCAATGGGACCGGAGTATCAGCCAGTAGGCCCTGCAGCAGAGAGGCGTAGTAGGCGCGCATACGTTTGTTGGCGGATTTCCACGGCCTTACGGCTCCCTGCGCGAGCGTTTTTTCGGGATCCACCATGAGGTCCGGATCAAAATAAAGTTCGGTCCCGATCCCATGGCAGACCGGGCAGGCCCCGAGATGGCTATTGAATGAGAAGTGTTTCGGCGTGAGCCTCGGCATGGTGAAGCCCGTCTCCGGATTGCAGTAATCGGTCGAGAATGTTTCCTCGATCCATACGGGGCTACCGGGTTCCTGACGGCTTGTCGAAAGCCTTCCCACTCCCCAGCGAAGGGCTGTCTCGATCGAGTCCGCAAGCCGCTGTGCCAGCCCCTCCCTGATAGCGAGCCGGTCGATCACCGCCTCGATCGTGTGCCTCGATCCCTTGTCGAGCTTGATGCCATCGGGCTTTGTGAGCTCGACGACCTCCCCGTCCACGCGCACCCGCACAAACCCTTCGCGGCGGGCCTTTTCGATCACGTCGCGAAACTCTCCGATCTGTTCGCTCACCAACGGTGCCAGCACAAGAAACTTGGTTCCTTCCGGCCAGCGGAGGATCGCGTCCGCGATTTCCTGCGGGGTCTGCCGGGAAACTTTCTGGCCGGTCGCCGGATCGTGGGGAACCCCGATGGCTGAGTAGAGCAGGCGGAGGTAATCGTAGATCTCCGTGGTCGTCGCGATCGTCGAACGCGGGTTCGCGCCCGACGACCTCTGCTCGATCGCAATCGCCGGCGAAAGCCCCTCGATATAGTCGACATCCGGCTTCTGCATCTGGTCCAGAAACTGCCGCGCATACGCGGACAGGCTCTCGACGTATTTCCGCTGCCCCTCAGCGAACAGCGTGTCGAATGCGAGCGAGGATTTTCCCGAGCCGCTCAGCCCGGTCACCACGACCAGCTTGTGCCGTGGGATCCGGACATCCAGGTTTTTCAGGTTGTGCTGCCGGGCCCCCTTGATCCGGATGAATTTTTGCTTATCGGATGGCATGCGGCAGTGGGTGGAAACGGTCGAAGACCGCGCCGTTCAATGGCTCAGGTGAAGGATACCGTGGGCGTTCTGGCCGGGGCAGGAAAAAGTTCCGCCGGCAAATACCGCTCCCTCGCGGCCGGTTCCGAGAGCGCTGACCATGCCGTTCAGGGTGTCTGATTTCTTCCCGGCCTTTGCGACGGTTCCGTCAGAGTTGAGGCGCGCGATGCTGTGCCTTGGCTGGCCATAAAATATCGTGAAACTCCCTCCGACAACGATGCTTCCATCGGGCTGCAAAGCGAGCGCGGTCACCGACCCATTGGTGGCAACGCCGCCCTCCATGGCCCCGAACGTCGGGTCGACGGTTCCATCGGGTTTGTATTTGACGAGATCCCCCCGCACGAGATTCCCCGCCGAAGTAAAATCGCCCCCGACGATCAGCGAGCCGTCGGGGAGAAGCAGCAAAGTTTTCACGGGCCCGTTTGGCCCCTCCGCAGCCTGGGGGATAAACCCGGTGTCAAGCGTTCCATCGGCGTTTAAGCGCGCGAGGTTCTGCCTGGGCACGCCATTCACCGCCGTGAAGGTGCCGCCAATAACAATTTGCCCGTCCTTCTGGACCAAGAGTGCCAGCACCTCACCCGTCACCCCTTCCCCGTTTCCGAATGCCGACCGATCCTGCGCCGGCAGCAGGCAGGACGTGATGAGGAGACCGAGAGGGACGAATAGGTGCTTCATACCAGCATCAGTGGACCGCCCCGTTGCAGAAAGATCAAGCTAGAGTTCGTAGCGCTCCTGAAATATCCTTGAGCGGTCAGGGCTGAATTCCGCCGCCGTTCCGTCGGGAAGCCCCGCGACAAACAATCCCGTGGGCGAGGTGGTGAAGTGGGTGACCTTATCCAGATTAACAATTGTCGAAGTGTTAACCCGAAAAAAGAACTCACGATCCAGTCCGGCTTCCATGTCGCCAAGGCGATGGGGAACCACGACGCTGTGGTTGCCGAAAAAGATCCGGGTGGATCCGCGCTCCTCGGTGAGGTGGGTGAAATCGAGGACATGCACCATGTGGATCCCGTTCCGGTCCCGCAGCAGCACGCGGCTTTCGGACCCCGCTTCGAAAGTGGTAGCCTGGCCGCTGGGTTTGGGGGCATCGGCAATCGCCTTCATCTGAGAATAGGCACGACGGAGGCGTTGCTGGTCCACCGGCTTGAGCAGGCAGCCGATCACCCCAAGCCCGAAAGCATCCAGCGCCATCATCGCATGCGCGGTGACCAGAATGGTCGGCGGGATTGGCTTGGGAAGACGCTCCAGCATTTGAATGCCGCTCATGCCCGGAAGCTCGATATCCAGGAAGATCCCGTCAAAATTCTTCGGGTTATCGCTTTTTCTGGAACCCAGGAGTTCGAGAGCCTCCATCGCTGTCTGCACCCCGACAATCTCCAATCCGGGATCAATCTCCAGAAGCGAATCTCTCAGATCTTCAAGAGCTACCGCTTCATCTTCGACCACAAGGACAGTTTTCATAAAGAGGGATGCAACAAATCATGCAACGACATCAGCCATTTGCACAATACTAATCGCTTTCGGCGGGGGATTTTTCTTCATCCCGCCCGCGGAGCCCTCCAGGTTCGCTCACCTCAGGTGAATCTGTCTGCCTGGCATTGGTGCGGCGATACCTTTCATCAAAAGGCAGAAGAACGATCGTCTCGACACGGGGCCCGGGGATTTCATGAATTTCAAAGCTCCCGCGACCTCCAGTGGCGAGCAGAATTCGCTCGCGGGTGTTGATGAGCCCCTGGCCGCTGTAGGTTTGGTTTTCATTGTCTCCGATCAATAGACTGCCATCGTTCACCACGAAAACCACCAGCGCGCCCGAGTCCGGAGCGTGGGCGACGATGATCTCGATGCTTCCCCCTTTCTCCAGCTTGGAAACCCCGTGCTTCACAGCATTCTCGACCAGCGTGAGAACGAGCATGCCGGGCACACGCTGCGAAAGCAAATCCGGGGGGCATTCGATTTTGTAGCGGAGGCGATCCCCGAAACGGATGGCCTCGACTTCGAGATAATCCCTCACGATATCTATCTCCTTCTCCACGGATTGCAGCTTGGCGTCTTTGCCCGCCAAAACCTCGCGGAGAAGGCTTCCCAGCGAGGTGATCATCGCTTTGGCTTTCATGTCCTGGCGTCCGATCAGTGCCCGGACGCTGTTGAGGGCGTTGAAAAGAAAGTGCGGGTTGATCTGGCTGCGAAGCGTGCGGAGTTGGGCTTCGGTCTCAATCGCCGAGATCCGGTTCGCCACGGCTTCCCGCTCGCCCGTGATGTCGCGCATCACTCCCGCCACCGCAGCGATGACATCATCAGCCGTGCGGCGGACCGGCTTGGCATCGAGCTGGATCCAGAGCCATCGCCCCTCGGCATCCTTCATCCGGATAATTTGGCTCCATTGCGGGATCTCCGACGCGGCCAGCTGCTGAAAATTTTCCTCAAATTCGGAAAGGTCGTCCGGATGCACAAGGCCCCGGACCACTTCCTCAGAAATCACCTTTGAACCGGCAAGCCCGAATTTTTCGCTCCAGGAAGGCGTATGGCACGCCCAGCCCGACGGGCTCCAGTCCCAGACACAGAGATCGGCGGAGGACAAAGCCAGAGCAAATTTCATGCGCAGGGAAGCAAGTTCATCCCGGAACGCCGCCACGAGCAGGCAGCCCAAGCTTGATACAAACGCGAGCCCGTGGACGGAAAGCTGGAACCCCCCTCCGCCCGGAACAGTCCTCATATCGATCAGCCGTGCGGGAACCGTCGCGGCAAAGGCCGGAACAAGAAAGATGAACATGGCTTGGAAGAGCGTCGAGGTGCGAAGCCCGAAGCGGATGGACACCAGCAGGGAAAGCATGAGCACCCCGCCGATGGATACGAAGCGGACGCTTTGCCCGAGACCCTGGACATTGATCAGCAGCCAGACAAAACCCGCAAGCGCCAGCGAGTAACCCAGCAACTCGTAGCGACCGATCATTGTCGGCGGACGAAAATCCTGCCGCCTCAGAACAAAGAGGAAGAACGGACAGAAGACAAGGGTTCCAAAGGCATTCGTCTGGACATAGCCAAGATACCCGGACGCCATCTGCGAAGCAGACAGGTTCTCGCTCAAGTGAAGAACCATGACACCGTAAAACCCTGCCAGCAATGGTCCGGGAAGACAGCCGAGGACGACAAATTTCCCGAAATCTCTCAGGCTCGAGAATGTCAGGTCTATCCTCACGCTCTTGGTGAGAAGCGCCCAACTGAGCACCAGTTCGAGAACATAGCCGACCGGCCCCGCATACAGGAATGCAGCCGGCTCTCCGTTCAGGAGATTGCTGGCAAGCGTCCCGAGGTAAACCGCCGGAAACGCCCGCTCAAGTCCGTAGATCAACGCGACCGCAAGCGCAAACCCCGCGGAGGGCCAGATCGGGCTGATGATCCCGGAAGAGGATTTCGAAAACCAGCCCCCCGCTTGCGATAGGAGGAAGACAGCGAATGTCATCCACCCGATCTGAAAGAGAAACTGGGGCAGCCCCGCATCCTCCAAGGGCCGCGAGAAACTCATTTTCTTGGTCGGAGGAGAGTCCATCGGGTAGACCATAAGGGAGTGAGCCCGTGAGGTAAAGTAAAGCCATAAGGCCATCCCTTCCCACACACACGTTTTCACGGAACTCCACTTTCCGAAAAATGCAAAGGCGGCGAGGGCTCTCCTTCCCCCGCCGCCTTGCAATGTGCTGTTGTTCGCTCTTGAACTAGACAGCTTTGTCGCCTGTCTCGTCAGTGCGGATGCGGATGGCTTCCTCGACGGGTGAGACAAAGACTTTTCCGTCCCCGATCTTACCGGTCTTGGCCGCCTTCACGATCGCCGCCAGCGCGCTCTCCAGCGAGGCGTCTGCCAGCACCACCTCGATTTTGATCTTCGGAAGGAAGTCTACCGTGTATTCGCTGCCCCGGTAGATTTCCGTGTGGCCCTTCTGCCGTCCGAACCCTTTGACTTCGCTCACCGTCATCCCCTCGATCCCGAGGTCGGCCAGCGCGTCTTTGACTTCTTCCAGCTTGAACGGCTTGATGATTGCTTCGACTTTTTTCATATGAGTTGATTTCTAGATGGTCGCTTCGGTTACTTGTTGAGGATGTAGCCTTCTTCGCCGTGATCCGTGATGTCGAGTCCCGCGGATTCGTCTTCCTGCGATGGCCGCAGACCCATCACGAACTTGAGGATAAACCCGATGATCGTTGTGCCAACGACCGCCAGGACCAAGGTGATGGCGATCGCCTCCAACTGTGCAATCCAGAGCGTGTGGCCCAAGACAGCGGCCTTGAGACCGTTCTTGGCGGCGTAGGCATCGCTGACCAGGTTGGAATTCACGGCCGGATCCGCAAGGACACCGGTCAGGAAAGCGCCGATCGTTCCGCCAACAGCGTGAACCCCGAAGGTGTCCAGCGCGTCATCGTAGCCAAGGAGCTTCTTGAGGTAGGTCACGGCGAGGAACGGCACGAAGCCGGCCACCACACCGATGATCACCGCGCCGGTCGAGTTGACAAAACCGCAGGCAGGAGTGATCACGACCAGTCCAGCCACAGCTCCCGAGCAGAAACCAAGGATGCTGGGCTTGCCTTTGAAGATCAGTTCCGACAGTGCCCACACGAACGAGGCAACCCCGGTGGCCAGCGTTGTCGTCAGGAAGGCATTGGCTGCCACGCAATCGGCGCCGACCGCACTGCCCGCATTGAACCCATACCAGCCGACCCAGAGCATTCCGGTGCCGACCATACAGAGCACCATGCTGTGTGGAGGCATCGGCTCTTTGCCAAACCCGATGCGCTTTCCAAGAATCAAACACAGGATAAGTGCAGACCAGCCCGAAGACATGTGCACCACCGTGCCACCGGCAAAGTCAATCGCCGGAATCTTCGCGTCCGCGTTCCAGACGCCGTTCATGAGACCGGTGCTGCCCCAGACCATGTGCGCCAACGGGAAATAAACCACGAACATCCACAAGAACGTGAACGTCATGAGAGGGATGAATTTGAACCGCTCCGCCGTGGCTCCGAAGATGAGCGCCGGGGTGATGATCGCAAACGTGAGCTGGTAGATGCAGAACACGCTCTGGGGAACCCAGTAAGCGTAATCCGTGTTCGGCGCAGCCGTGACCCCGTTAAGGAAAAAGGCCTCCGTGCCTCCAAGATACGGGCTTCCGAAGCTCTTCCCGAAGACCAGGCTGTAACCGACCGCCCACCAAAGGATGGTCACCATGCCGGCAATGCCGAAACACATCGCCAGAACGGAAAGTACGTTTTTCTCGCGAACCAGGCCGCCGTAGAACAGCGCCAGACCGGGCAGTGTCATGAACAGCACCAGCGCCGCGGCCGTCATCATCCATGCCGTGTGACCGGGACCACCCACCCCCACTGAGGGAGTTGTCAGCCCGGCGGGGATGTTTCCGTCAGCCGCCTTCAGCACTGTTGTCGGATCCCCGTTATTGAGGTAGGCCTCAAGACCCGCGACGCGTTGTTCGAGCGTGGGTGCGGGTGGCGCGGGAGTTGCCGCGGCGGTTTGCGCAAACGCCGCACTCGGGGTGAAGAACGATCCGGCTGCAAGAAGCGCAGCAGCCAAGGTCGCCAATAGATGTTTGGTTCTGAACATGGATGTTTGTTTGTTGGTTTTTACAGACTGAATGATCTGCAAGTGACGAAAAGCAATCGCCGTGCCAACTATTCAACCACACTGACACCAGCACGACAGCGCCCGCCTGGCAAAATATCGCCAGAACGAGGCCGCCTGGCGAAATTCACTCACCCGCCCCCTGCCGAGCTTCATCCGCAGAAGGAAGCTCCAACTCCAAACGTCGGGTCAGTTTCCTGATCCGGACTTAGGAGGCATGAGGGCACTGAATCCGACCTGGCTGATCCCGGCCTCCCGGCAATAATCCAGAACCTTCAGCACCCGCTCATAGGGAACATGTCGGTCCGCACGAACAACGGCAACCTGCCCGGGCTGAAGTTTGACGAGTTGGCCAAGCATCTGGACCAGACCGTTGTCGGAAATCTCTTTTTGGTTTACCGCCATGGACCCGTCGGCCCGCACATTGACGATCACAGGGGTCGGGGCCGGATTCCTCGGGGCAGAAGAGCTCGAGGTAGGCAGCTGAATTCCCACATCGGACTCGATCTTCGCCGTTGACCAGGCAACGAGCATGAAGATCACCAGAACCATGAGAATGTCCACGAAAGAAGTGACATTGAAATACAACGGGCCTGCGCCCACCTGGCTGGTCTGAAATTTCATGGAATTCAAAAATGGGCAGTGAGGGGATCGAACCCCCGACCAATAGTGTGTAAAACTACCGCTCTACCGCTGAGCTAACTGCCCAAAGTGTTATTGTTAAAATATTTACAATACTGATGAAACGCTTACTACACCAATTTTCTACACCTATCGTTTGCGATGTCATGAGAGTGTAGAACTCGCACTGCGGAGCATATGAAGAAAACAGGCTGATTCATCGGAAGCAAAAAGGTTCACCAGAGTTGCAGAAGGGATTTACCGATACCTCACCGGAGGTTTCTATTTGAGGGCGAAGGTAGCAGGCCGCCCCGCATGGCACAAACTCAAAAGTGTGGATCTTCAAGGCCAAAGTGCCAAGGAGACAACAGAGCAAGGTGTTTTCGAAGGAGTAACTGGAGCAGGGAATCAAACTGGCCTCGGAGTTTTTGGACAATCCGTTTAAGGAGGCATTCTGTCAGAAACCTCCGGCAGAGCCGGAGGCTTGAGATTGGTTCAAGCTGCGGCAGCGAAGGTGGTGCTGCAAAGGTTGGGTTCGCATTTCTTGCGGACCTGAGTTGAGGGATGGCGGGATGCAAGGCGTAGAGGCAGTCGTCCAGAGCGAGCAGAGTGTGTTGGCGAAAGGCCACAGCAATGGCCTCTTCTTCGACGTTCAACGTCGTGGACCGGCTTTCCTTCGGACCCATTGGCGCCTCCTCTGCGAAGGTTCGCTTTCTCCACTTCTGGACCGTCTTGGGGTTGAGGTCGTAACGATCTGCCAGCTTCAGCAGGCTCTCTTAACTATGTTGGATCACCCGACGAACCGTCGTCGTCGTGCGGGCGGAGCTGTGTAGCAGTTGTCCCATAAAATTTCTGGCGATGCACATTTTCGCCCCATGCACCATCACTCTCCGGGACTGAACAGGCTAGAACCGGAAGCCAGATGTATTGCGTCGCTCAAGAACCAGCCCGGCCAACCTCGTTGTTTTGGTCGTCGAAGTTGAGGTAGGTATAGAGGGTCAGGCTTTTCTCATAGTCGTCGAGGAGACGCATCGCCTCGCTGGGCTTGAGGCGGTCGGATTTGATCGCAGCATCGGTCTGGGCCTTCATCCGGCGGGCAAGTTCGTTGACATCCCACTGGGTCAGCGAGAGGACTTGGCCGACTGTGCTTCCGGGCAGTACCTCTTCAACATAGTAGCCGGAATCCTCATCCTCATCGAGGTAGATGTGCATCTCGTTGACCCGGCCGAAAAGGTTGTGAAGGTCACCCATGACGTCCTGGTAGGCTCCGGCCAGGAAGAAGCCGATGTAATAGGGCTGGCCCGGCTTCCAGCGGTGTAAAGGCAGAGTTTCCTTGACATCATGGAGGTCCACAAACTTCGCGACTTTTCCATCCGAATCGCACGTGATGTCCACGAGCGTGGCATTGCGGTCGGGAAGCTCGTTGAGCCGGTGGATCGGCATCACCGGGAAAAGCTGTCCGAGCGCCCAGTGGTCGAGGAGGGATTGGAAGACCGAGAAGTTGCACAGGAACTGGTCGCCGAGCGCGATCTCCATCTCCTTCACTTCCTCCGGGATGTATCGCATCGTGCGGAACATCTCGACGATCGACTCGGCAATCTGCCAGTAGATCGTCTCGACGCGAGCCTTCGCGCGGAGGTCGAGCATCCCGAGATCGAACATCGACTGCGCGCGCTCCCGGATCTCCTGCGCGTCGTGCAGGTTTTCGAGCCGGTTCTTTTTGTTGAAATCATTCCGGATCTCGAGGATGTCGCTCACGATCTGCGGGTCGTCCGGCGCCGGAACCACCGGCTCGCTCCGGCTGTTTTTTTCGATTGAGCCGAACGTCTCGACGATCAGCACCGAGTGGTGGGCGACGATCGCGCGCCCGCTTTCGCTGACCAATGTCGGGTGCGCCACGGACTCGGAATTGCAGACCTCCATCACGGTGTAAACGATGTCGCGCGCGTATTCGTTGAGCGAGTAGTTGGTCGAGCTGTCGAACGTCGTCCGCGAGCCGTCGTAGTCGACACCCAGCCCGCCGCCGACATCGAGGTAACAGAGCGGGTGCCCCATCTTCGAGAGCTTCGCATAAAACCGTGCCGCCTCGCGTGTGGCCCGCTTGATCGTGCCGATGTCAGGCACCTGGGAGCCCACATGGAAATGGACCATATTGAGGCAATGAGCCAGCCCCGCCGCGTGGAGCATGTCGCTCGCCTCGACAAGATCCGCGGTGGAGAGCCCGAACTTCGCATTCTCCCCGCCGCTGGTCGCCCACTTGCCGGCCCCTTTGGAAAGCAGCCGCATGCGGAAACCGATCATCGGTTCGACGCCCATCTCCTTCGAAACGCGAAGCACATGAACCAGCTCCTCCAGCTTTTCGATAACGAGGATGACTTTCTTCCCGAGCTTCCGTCCCAGCAGCGCGTTCTCTATGAAACTCGTGTCTTTGTAGCCGTTGCAGATGACGAGGCTTTCTGGGTCGGAGTGCAGCGAGAGAGCGGCAAGAAGTTCCGGCTTGCTCCCCGCCTCGATGCCGAAATGCCAGGGCACCCCGGCGTCCATGATCTCTTCGACCACCTCGCGGAGCTGGTTCACCTTGATCGGAAAAACTCCACGGTAAACGCCGCCATATCCCATCTCAGCGATCGCGTCCGCGAAGGCCACGTTGATGATCTCGACCCGGTCGCGGAGCAGGTCGTGGAACCGGACCACCAGAGGGAACTGCAATGAACGCGAACGCGCCTCCCGCACAATCTCCATCAGGTCGATCTGCTCGCCGTTGCGCTTGGGCTTGACCACGACATGGCCGTCCTGGTTGACCCCGAAGTACCCGCCGCCCCAGCGGTCCACATTGTAAAGTGCGAGGGCATCCCCGCTTTCAAAATCCGTCATTTCGTTGTTGGTTTAAAAGTTGGTGACCTGATCTGTCCAGAGCGGGATCCCGAACGCGGCATTCAGATCTCCAAATGTCAGCGCGAGGTAGCGTTGGAGAAGCCCTGCGGCAACGAAACAATGAGAGTAAATCCGGGCGAGCATTTGCGAGCACACACTTGCACTCCCTCGCGCTCCTCTTATCAAGTTTTTTCCTGCAAAATAATCCACAGGAATTGTGCGGCGCGATGCGCGCGATTGCGCGGCGGCGGGAACTGTGGGAATATCAGTCGCTCCATCCAGAACATTCCCATGCGAATTCTTTACTTCGATTGCTTTTCCGGGATCAGCGGCGACATGACGGTCGGTGCCCTACGGGACCTCGGCGTGGAGGAGGAGGTTTTTTTAAAGGCGATCGCCTCGCTCGGGCTTGGAGATGAGATCCACGCCCACTTCCGTCGGGCTGCGCGACAGAATATCTCGGGCGTGAAGTTTGATGTCCACTCCCACGCTTCGAGAGCGGAGGCCGGAGAGCAGAAATCGGAGCACCAGCGCGGAAGCGCTTCGCTCAAGGAAGGGAAAGTCGAATGTGCAGCCGGGGAGGCAGCCGGAGCGCAAGCGGAGCAAAGCTCAACCCAAGAACCCGCGCATGTTCACGTTCACGAGCATGGCCCCCACTCACACCGGCATGGATCCCATGAGCACCACCACGAACACGCTCATGTCCACGGGCGGAACTATCGAGATATCCGACTGCTCCTCGAAAAATCCACGCTTGATCCCGATGTCAAATCCCGGGCTCTCTCAGTCTTTCACAGGATCGCTGTCGCCGAGGGGAAGATCCACGGGGTGCCCGCCGCGGAGGTGGAATTCCACGAAGTCGGCGCGGCGGACTCGATCGCGGACATCGTGGCCGCCTGCGCCGGCATGCACGCGCTCGGGCCGTTGCGCGTCGAGGCGTCGGTCCCTATCGAGGGTTCGGGCTGGCTGCAATGCGCCCATGGGCGTTTTCCGCTCCCTGCCCCCGCGACCCTCGAGATTCTCGCAGGGGTCCCGCTCCGGCAAGTGGCCGAGGAATCCGAATTCATCACCCCGACCGGAGCGGCCCTGCTGGCCGAATTCTGCGAGCGCTTCGGACTGATGGGCGAGATGCGGATCGAACGGACCGGTTACGGTCTCGGAACCCGCGAGACGCCTCCGCGCCCGAACGTCCTCCGCGCGGTGCTCGGGCAGTCCGGCGAACCCGACACCTCGGAAATGGACGAGATTTCCCAGATCGAGACCAACCTCGACGACATCACTCCCGAACTCGCAGCCGCCGCGATGCAGAGGCTTTTCCAAGCCGGCGCCCTCGATGTCTTTTTTACCTCCGCGTTCATGAAAAAAAACCGGCCGGGGTTTGTGCTCACTGCGCTTTGCCATCCGGACAAGACCGATGACCTTGCGAGGATCCTGCTCACCGAGACGACCGCGTTCGGAGTCCGGATCCACACGGCGAAACGCTTCAAGCTCCGCCGGGAATTCCGCGAGGTCGAAACCCCGTATGGCACAGTGACGATTAAGTTGGGGTTCCTGGGAGAAGACCTCGTGCAGGCCTCGCCGGAATTCGAATCCTGCCGCGCCGCCGCCGAACGGGCCGGCGTCAGCGTCCGAGATGTCCACCTTGCCGCCTGGATCGGAACTACTCCGCCACCGGTAGGCTAATGCTCAGAGGATTTTCAATCGGGTAAGGTCCTGCGAGTCCACGATGCCGATGGGCTCGTTGGCGGCGTTCACGACAACGAGGTCGTCGATGCGGTGCTGTTCGAGGATTTGCAGCACCTCGGCGGCGAGCTTGTCACCGGGGATCACGATCGGATTTTTGGTCATGAACTCACCGACCTTTTTGGGGCCGATATCCGGATTTTCCGGGAAGTGGCGCGAGAAGTCGCCGTGCGTGAAGATGCCGGCGAGTTTTCCCTCGGCCGAGACGATGACGGCCGCGCCCGCGCGCCGGGCCGTCATGCCGCGCACCGCGTCGAGCACGGTGTCGTCGGCCGAGAGGATCACTAATTCCGTAACGGGCCGCATGATCTGGTGGACGCGCAGCAGCAGCCCTCGTCCGAGGCTGCCGCCCGGATGGAAGCGCGCGAAGTCCTCCTTCTGAAACCCGCGGGCTTCGAGCAGGGTCATCGCAAGAGCATCGCCGAGCACGAGCATCGCCGTGGTGCTCGAGCTTGGCGCGAGATTGAGCGGGCACGCTTCCTGGGAAACTTTCACGTCCAGCACCGCGGCTGCCGACATAGCGAGTGTTGAATTCGTCTCGCCGGTGATCGCCAAAATCGGCAGCCCCATGCGGACGAAGGACGGCAGCACCGCGAGCAGTTCCTCGGTTTCCCCGCTGTAGCTCAGGGCCAGGACGACATCGCCCTCAGCCACCACGCCGAGATCGCCGTGCAGCGCGTTCAGGGAATTCAGGACAACGGCGGGAGAGCCGGTGCTGGTGAGGGTTGCGGCGATTTTCTCGCCGATGTGCCCGGATTTTCCCACGCCGAGAACCACGACTTTTCCGCGGTTTTCGACAGCGGTTTTGATCAGGTCCACCGCCTTGGTGAAATCTTCGCCCAGGCGGGCGCAGACGGCGGCAGTCTCCTGAAGTTCGATATCGAAAACCAGGCGGGCACGTTCGAGGTAATCCATGCCCTCCACCATGCGACAACCGCGCGCTCCCTGCAAAGCGCAAACCGCGCTCCCGCCTATTGAAAGTCTTCCGCCCGGGAGCTGATGTCGCGGAGGAGCAGAAATCCGACCCCCGTTGCCGCAAGGGCCGCCCCGCCAAGGATTGCAAAGCCCGGACGATACGGGACCACGTCGAACATCCACCCGACAAGCACCGGCCCGGCGGAATTGGCGGCGATCATGCAGAAACCGAGCAGAGTGAAATGGCCAGCGCGGTTTTCCGGTTTCGGAATCCCGCAGGTCAGCGCGTTCATGGCCCCCGAGAACCCGCTCCACGCCACCGCTGCCAGCGCGGTCGCTGCAAACACGGTGACCACACCGGGAAAAACCGCGAGGGGAAAAAAGGTGGCTGCGGACAATGCCGGCCAGAAGAGCAGCGAGTTCCGGGCCCCCCAGCGGTCGGTGATCCAACCGGCCGCAGGGCTGAGTGAAACCCGGGCGATCGAGGTGGACATATACAACCAGGCCGCCATCTGCGCTTCGAATTTCAATTCCCGGAAGGCATAGACGGTTGCGAAGATCGAAAACTGGGCGACAAGCGGCGAGATCAAACAGATCGCCAGCGTGAGACGCAGGAATTTCGAATCCCGCAAAAATGCCAGCCACATGGTTTTTCCCCATGGGCTCGGGGACCGTTCGACCGGCGTCGGCGGCTCTTTGGCAAACAGGATCGCCGTATCCGCGATCTGGCACAGAAGCCAAGCGAGCACGAGAAGGGCGCCGAATCCCCGGGGTTTCGGCAGCGCAACAAGCACCCAGGCCGCGAATCCCGCCCCAGCGATGCCAAGCAAGCCCCCGATCCCCGAGGTGAGCCCGGCCAGCCGCCCGCGCAGCCGCATCGGGATGCACGCCGCGAAAAATTCCTGGCTCGGCAATCCGCCGAATCCCGCGGCGACCTGCCCCGCGCACATCATCCAGATGATGAACGCGATCATTGCGGCACCGCTGTTCGAGACCCCGGCCCACACCGCGGCTCCCACGATCCCGATGGGAAGCAGGTAGAGCGAGTCCGCCACGTAGAGGTAGATCTTTTTGCGCCGGAATTTTCTCGTGATCCACGGGGACAGGAACATGCCGGGGAGCGTGGCGATGAGGACTCCCTGCACGATCCCGACCTGCGCGTTCGTCGCCCCGTAGTGGACGAGCAGCGGCTGAAGGACGACCATCACTTCGGCCCATCCCATCGCGAAGACCGAGCCCGTCCACACGAGGCAGGCGAAATTCCGGCGCACATCGCGCGGATCCAATCTGTCTGCAGATTCCATGCCCTCGTGGTATGCCGGATCTTTTTGGCGATGACAAGGAGCGGTTGTGTGCTAATGGTGCATCATGGCCTCACACGAAATCCTCAATACACCCAAGGACCCGATCCAATACCGGGAATATAAAATCATCCTCCAGCCCCAACACTTCCTGACGGCGCAGGCGTTTGTGGACTTCTGGAAAATCGTCCGGCACACGGCGAAAAAATTCGATATCCACGTGAAGGAAGCGGACAACGCGTTCGAGAGTAACGTGCGCGAAGTCCTGTTCTTCGACACCGAGGATTTCGCCCTCTACCACAACCACTTCATCCTCCGCCTGCGCACTCATTACAAAGGCGGCTGGCCGGAAGGGATCCCCGAGCTGACGATGAAATTCCGCCACCCGGAATTCGAAGCAGCGGCCGCCATCGACATCCGGCCCGCGACTTCGGGCGGCGCGGCGCGGATCAAGTTTAAAGAGGAACTCCTCCCGCTGCGCGAGAGCCTCGGCGGGATCCGCTCGATCTTCTCGCACAACTGCGTGCTCGCGATGCCCCGCGAGAGCCTAAACATGGCGGTCAAGGACCTCACCAACTCCTTCCCGGCGATCAAGCAGATCGAGGCCAACAGCGACGCCCCGGTAAAAATCGTCAACGACATGGCCGTGGAGGAGGTGCAGGTCGATGTGGGCGAACTCCATTTCGGCGGCGGCCTCAGCGGCAAGACCTCGGTCTCGGTCTGGCGCACGCGCAAATACGAAAAAGCGTTCTGCGGGGAGTTCGCATTCCAGTGCCGATTCGACAGCCAGGACAAGCTCCACAAGGAAAGCCTCAAGCGGGCGGAGGATTTTTACAAAGCCTTCCAGCTCGAGGCCTTCGACTGGGTCTCTCTCGGAACCACCAAGACCGCCCTCGTCTACCAGTTCGGGACCGCGCCAAATGCCACCAGTGGAGAATAAACCCACGTGCCCGGAGATCTTCCGCGCGTTTTTCCGGATCGGCGTCACCAGCTTTGGCGGCGGTCTGGTCGCGTATCTTCGTGACGAAATCGTCACGAAGAAAGCCTGGATGACCCCGGACGATTTTCTGGCCGCGCTCGAGATCGGGCAAACGCTGCCGGGGCTAAACTCCGTGAACGTGGCGATCATCGCCGGGCGCCGGCTCGCGGGAGCGCGTGGGGCGATTGCCGCCGCGACCGGGCTCGTGATTCCCGGCGCGGTGATCCTCGTCATCCTCGGCCTCCTCTACGTTCGCTTCCGCAACAACCGGGATGTCGCCGCCGCGCTGGCTGGCATCGCTGCAGCGGCCGTGGGCCTGCTTCTGCAGGTCACTCTTAAAATCGGGGCGAAACAATTTCTGAACCCGCTCGATCTGTTTTTTGTCCTGCTGACGTTCGTGCTCGTCGGCCTGTTCCACGTGTCGCTGCCGGTCGCGCTATTCCTCATCGCCCCGTTTGCGATCATTCTGCGCCGCCCGCGCAAGGAGGCGGCCAAATGAGGGAACTTGTCAGCCTCCTCAACGTCTTCTGCCTGCTCTCCCTGCTCGCGGTCGGCGGCGGCAGCGCGGTCCTGCCGCAGATGGAGCACGAGACGGTGACCGTCCACCAATGGGTTTCGGCGGATGATTTTGCCACGATCTACAGCCTCGGGCAAATGGCTCCTGGCCCGAACATGACGATGGTCGGGCTCATCGGGTTCAAGGCCGCCAACCACGCCGGCATGTCCGACGCATGGGCTTTCGCCGCCATGCTCGTTGTCCTCTTCGCATTTTACCTGCCCTCGAGCTTCCTGACCTATGCGGCCAGCCACATCTGGGATTCCTTCAAGGAGAACCCTTGGCGTGACTCGATCCAGAAAGGCATGGCCCCGATCACGATCGGCCTGATGCTTGCGGGCGTCTATGCCGTGGGAAAAACCGCGAGTTTCAATCCCGAGCACAGCTTCCACTTCAACACCCTCACAGTCTCGATCGGGCTGGCTGTCACGGCCTGGCTGTTTCTCAACCGCATCAACCCCGCGCTGCTCATCCTGCTCGGCGGCGTCGTCGGCTGGTTCTTCCTGCGGGGAATCTAGGGGACTCCATCATTTGGCGGTAAGCGACCGACGAAGATATCTCAGCGTGCAGTTTTCTTGCCCCCCGAAGAATAAAATCCACGAACAGGCTACCCCAGAAGCGGCTTCAGTGCTTTCGAGATCGGGATCTCGATGACGCTGGTGCCTTTGAAGCCCAGCGCATTATTGAAGGCGGATCGGATCTCATCCGGGGTTGAAGCGCGGGCCGTCTCCGCCCCGTAGCCTTTGCCGAGCGACACGATATCGATCCCAGGCAGGTCGAGCCAGGGGACATTCGGGGTGTTTTCGAGAACGGCGAACTCCTTGAGGATCGCATACTCCTCATTGCGGAGAACCAAGAAAATCACGTGCGCGGCCTGCTGGACACCGGTGTAGATGCTCTGCACGGAGTATTGGAACGAACCGTCCCCGATCACCGCAAGCACGGGACGGTTGCGGCCCGATTGTTTTTCGGCCAGCGCAAGCCCGACGGCGGCGGGCATGTCCCAGCCCAGCCCGCCCGACGCAAACGTGTAAAAGCTGTCGGGTTTGACAATGGGAAACCTTCTTTGCAGATCGACGACGTTTGAGGGAGATTCCTCGACGAGCACGATGTCTTCGGGACAGAGCGAAGAGACGATTTCAAAAACCCGGTCCGGGCTGAGAGGAAGATCGTCCGAAGCAGTTGGAGCCGCGGCGGCTTTTGTGGCACGCCTGCCGCTTCTGGGGACAACCAGCGGTTGAATGCTTTCAAAAAACAGCCGGGCGTCCGACACCAAGCTTTCCCCGACCGGAGCTTTGGAGGACATGTTGGGATCGTCGGTCACATGGAGCAAACGCGCTCCTGCGGGCAGGTAGTCCCCGGGAACAAAGGGATAATAACGGAACACGGGAGCCCCGACGACGACGATCAGATCGTGGCCGGATAACTTGTCGGAGAGCGGGCCGATCGCCGCAGGGAGGGGCCCGGAAAACAATGGGTGGTTTTCAGGAAATGGCGTGCGCTCGCAAAACGGGGCTGCCCAGACCGGGGCATCGAGCGCTTCCGCAAATCGTATCCCCTCCTTCCAAGCCTGGCTGCGGGCGACATCCGCACCAAAGACCAGAACGGGATTTTTAGCCGCATTGATCGCGGCGGCGAATTCCTGAACCCTTGCCGGATCTGGACCGTTCCGGGTGGAAACCGTCCTGAAGACATCGGCTTCTTCCATTTCGCGGTCCCAGTCATCGAGCGGCAACGACAAAAACACCGGGCCGGCAGGTTGTTGAACGGCGGTCGCATAGGCCCGCATGAAGGCTGCGGGGATATCTTCGGCGCGGGCCGGCTCGTAGCTCCACTTGACCCACGGTCTTGGCAGGTTCACGGCGTCGATGTTTGTGAGAAGCGGCTCCATGAGAAGCATCTCACGGATCTGCTGTCCGGCCGTGATGATGAGCGGTGTCTTGTTCTGGTAGGCGGTGAGGATGCAGCCCATCGCGTTGCCCATTCCGGCCCCGGTGTGGACGTTGACGATGACCGGCTTTCTCAGGCCCTGGGACAAACCGTCGGCAATGCCCACCACGCTGGCTTCCTGCAGCGCCATCACATAATTGAAATCATCCGGAAAGTTTTTGAGGAACGTTTCTTCGGTCGAACCCGGGTTGCCGACGATCGTGGTGAGCCCGAGTTTCCGCAGCAAATCGAAGGTGATGTCTTTGACGGTTCGCATGGTAAACTCGGGTAATCGATGCCAGTGCGGATGTCAACCGCCCTCGCCAGATGGCGGCTGGTCTTCCTGCAGGCTTTGAAGAAGCTCCGAAGTGTCCTCGACTTCCTCCCAGACAACCCCGCTCACGTAGATCGGCGCCTTCTGCTGCGCGGCCATCGCCATGCAGTCGCTCGGCCGCGCGTCGAGCTCGATGATTTTCTTTTGCTGGAGCTCGTTTTCCGCGGACAGGATCAGCCGGCCGAAATAGGTGCCATTTTTGAGATCGTTGATGACGACCCGTTCGACTTTCGCGCCCACGGCCGCGAGGACGTGCCCAAGCAGGTCGTGCGTCAGCGGACGTTCCTTGTCGGCCCCGCTCAGAAACATTCCAATCGCCGCCCCGACCGACTGGTCCACGTAAATCACAAAAACTTTTTCTTCGTTTCCGAGAAAAACCGCGCAGCCCGCGTTCGTCGGAATGAGCGCGCGGATTTGAACGGGGACCACGGTCTTGTCCATACGGAATACACTACCGGAATTCCGTCGCGGATGCGAGAAAGTTAGTGGGCAGGTCCAAATAATAGCCTGGCCAGGAGGCAGAAGACAAAATGTGCCGCGGGATCGGGCTATTTTCCCGACACGTCGAGGCAGACGAGGTCCCCTTTGTTGTTCTTGCAGTAGATGCGCCCGTTCGCGAGGACCGGGACGACCCAGCAGCGGTCTTTCAAAACCTTCGCGCGCGCGACTTCCTGAAACGATTCCGGCGCCGCCGGGGCAATCACGAGATCTCCGGTCTCGCTCTGGATGACGAGTTTGTCGCCGGCGAGCATGAGCGAGCCCTTGCCGAGCCCTCCTTGCGTCCATTTGACGCTGCCGTCCGCGAGGTCGAGGCAGGCAAGCGTGCTGTCGTCAAAGCCGTAAAGATGATCTTTCCAGAGCACGGAGCTGCTGAATTGATTCCGCATCTTTGTGTTTTCCCAAATCGGTTTCAGGCTGCTGCCGTCGAACCGGAGCAGCGCACAGCCCTTGCCGTAACCCGATGAAATGAATATTTTGTCGCCGGAAATGATCGGCGTTGCCGCGTTCACTTCGTAAGAGGTTTTCCAAGGATACGTCGCGAGTTCCTTTCCGGTTTTTGTTTCGCGGACCGTGAGTCCCGTCCCGTCGAACGAGGCGACACAAGCTTTGCCGCCGCATGCAAACGGCGTAATCGTCCCGTAGCCGGCCGGTTCGCTGCCGCTTTTCCAGACGGTTGCGCCGGTCTTTTTATCGAGCGCCAACGTCGATGCGCCAGCCGCGCCGGCTTCGACAACCACCAGATCTCCGGCGACGAGAGGAGACCCGGAATACCCCCACTTCGGGGCTTTTCCGCCGAAGTCTTTGACGAGATCTTTCGACCAGACCGGTTTTCCCGTCCGTGCGTCGAGGCAGAATAGCTGGCCGGTTCGGCTGAGGGTGAAAACGAAATTCCCGTCAACCGTCGGCGTGGCTCCCGGGCCGCCTTCGTAGTTTTTCGGATCCAGCGGGCTCACGTAGGTATGTTTCCAGACCGGCACCCCGGTCTTCGCATCAAGGCACCAGACGGTGTCCGAGTCGCTTTGGTTTCCCATCGTGAAAACGTGATCGCCGACAACGGCAACCGACGAGCAACCGGTTCCGACATCTCCGCGCCAGAGCTGCTTCGGTCCGTCGGCAGACCATTTCGAAGACCAGTCGGACTCGGCAGAAATCCCATCGCGGTTCGGCCCGCGCCACTGCGGCCAGTCTGAGGCTTGGGCAACACAGGTCGCCGCGAGAATTGCGGTCAAAAATACGGTTCGAGAGTTCATAGCCCAAACACCATAGCGCCGGAAACCGGCAAAAGAAAAGATCCCAGTGCGCACCGCGCCTATTCCCTAGCTCAATCCCACCCGAAATCAGGCGGATCCGACGGTCTTCCCCCTCGGACGCAGCGCGAAAATCACATGGGGAATGATCATGCTGACGACGAATGAGCCGAGCAGGATTTCCACGTAATGGGATTCGGACGCGCCGGTGATACTGGCCGGAGGGAGGAACGAGATGACCATGGACAGGATGACCATGAGCAATCCCGCACCAGCGACAATGTATCCGCCTGCTTTGCCGCCGGGGATATTGTAGGCCCGCGCGACATCGGCCCGTTTGGTTTTGAGGACGAAGTAGGCGAGGAAGAGCAGGATATACATCGCGAGGTAGGTCACGACCGTGAGCGCCATCGCGAGCAGGAACGAGAGGTTGTTGCCGCCGCCGCCAAGCGTGAGGATGATCGCCCAGATCGTGACGACGACCCCCTGTGCAAGAATGAACGGGATCGGCACGTCTTTGCTGTTCACTTTGGTGAAGACCGGCGGAAGCATGCCTTCCTTGGCCGCGGCGAACATACCCTGCGCAGGTCCGACGACCCATGCGCTGACCTCGGCGACCGTGCCGAGAGCGAGCAGGATTGCGACCGGTTTGAGCGCCCATGCGAAGTGGTATTGGTCGAGGAGAACCTGGAACGTTTGAAGCACGCCGGCACTCAGGTTGATCTTGCTAGCCGGAATCACAATCGCGATCGCCAGCGCGCCCAGAATGTTGATCACGATGGCGAAAATCGTCAGCAGGATAATCGCCAGCGGGTAGTTCCGCTTCGGGTTTTCGAGGTCGTTGACGTGGGGAGCCGAGGCCTCGATTCCTGCGTAGGAGAGGATAAATGCCACGAGGACCACGAGCGTTTGAACATCTTTGAAATCCGGCAGGAGGGTCGACATGCCCATTTTGATCTGCATCGGATCGCCCTGCACGATGTAGGTGATGGCGAGCCCGATGAGGATGAGCGCAGGGATCGAGACTCCGCCGATGAGACCGATCGTCGCGAGTCGGGCGGTCCACGATGTCCCGTTGAAGTTGAACGCGGTGACCAGCCAGAAGATGGCGAGGATGAACCCGAGCTTGAGCCACGGGTTGGTGTTCAGCTCAGGCCAGTTCAAAACATAGCTGAGCGCACCGACGATGAAATAGAGCATCGTGACAAAGCCGACCGTGATCTGGAGCCACTGGAGAAAAATCGCAGTGAACCCCCACCGCTTCCCAAACGCCGCAGCCACCCACGTGTAAACCCCGCCGGTCTGCCAACCCTCTCCGGTCGCCAGTTCCGCCGCCACGAGCGCCACCGGGATGAAGAACAGCAGCCCGGAAAACACCAGGAAGAATACGAGCGAAAACCCGGATGTCGCAAACGCCGGGTAGCTGTAGATGGTCATGACCATCGACCCGGTCATCATGAAAAATCCGGTAAGTCCGAGGGATGGCTTTTTTGTGGTCGTCATAATATCAATGGTGGAAGGCGGCGGGGGCCTGCGCGGCTGCAGTCACGCCCGTCGGGTGGGCGATCAGGTATTCGATGGCGGCCTTGATGTCGCCGACGAGAAGGCTTGCCAGATCGCGGCTGACGCCGAGACGCACAAGGATCCGCTGGACGACGAGGTCCTCGCGGTGGGCGGGCATCGAATACGCGGGCACCTGCCATCCGCGAACGCGCAGCCGGTCAGCGAGGTCGTAGAGCGAATAGCCGGGCTTTTTCCCGGGCTTGATCGTCCAGCAGAGCGCGGGGATCCCATCCGCTGGATCTCCGCTGTAGAGCATCTCGAAGGGGCCGAGGGCGGCGATTTCCTTCGCGAGAAACTGGGCGGTATCGTAGCAGGCCGAATGGACCTTGGTGTAGCCCTCGCGGCCGAGGCGCAGGAAGTTGTAATACTGGGCGATGATCTGGCCGCCCGGTCGCGAAAAGTTGAGCGCGAACGTCGGCATGTTGCCGCCGAGGTAGTTCACGTTAAAGATCAGCCCCTCCGGCAGGTCGGCTTTTTCCCGCCAGACAACCCATCCGCATCCGAGCGGGGCGAGGCCGAATTTGTGGCCGGAGGAATTGATCGACTTCACGCGCGGGAGCCGGAAGTCCCATTTGAGAGCGGAGGCGCAGAACGGGGCCAGGAAGCCGCCGCTGGCACCATCCACATGGATCGGGATGTCGAGGCCGGTTTTCTTTTGGAGTTTGTCGAGCGCGTCGGAGACCGCCTTCACCGGCTCGTAGCGGCCGTTGAACGTGACGCCTAGCGTGGGCACGACCCCGATGGTGTTCTCGTCGCACCTCTTGATAACTTCCTCCGGGCTCATGAGGAGGCGGTCTTTTTCCATCGGGATTTCGCGCAGCTCGATGTCCCAGTAGCGCGCGAACTTGTGCCAGCAGATCTGCACCGGACCGCAGATCATGTTCGGCTTGTCGGAGGGTTTCCCTTCCGACTGCCGTTTGCCGCGCCAGCGCCATTTCATGGCCATTCCGCCCAGCATCGCGGCCTCGCTCGACCCGGTGGTCGAGCAGCCGATGGCGTTGGCGACGCCCGGGGCGTTCCAAAGGTCCGCGAGCATAGCGACGCACCGGTTCTCGATCTCGGCGGTTTGCGGATACTCGTCCTTGTCGATCATGTTCTTGTCGATGCAATCGTCGAGGAGCTGGTGGACTTCGGGCTCGACCCATGTCTGGCAGAACGTGGCGAGGTTCTGCCGCGAGTTGCCATCGAGGAGGAGTTCGTCGCGGACGGCTTGGTAAATCCGCTTGGGATCGTGCTCGTGCCTGGGGAAATGCTTTTTGGGAAGCACGCTCGCCAGGTCGTCGGAGGCGAAAATGTCGTCGTTGGAGTTGCCGGGAAGAGGAGGAGTGGAGAGAGGCATATTATTTTATTTTGAAGAGATTGAGATTGAGGTCGGCGACGATCTGCTGGATCGCGCTGGCGCCGCGGACGCTGTTGCCGGCGGTGTCGAGAGGCGGGGAGAATCCGACGATCGCCATTTTGCCGGGCACGATGCTCACGATCCCTCCGCCGACTCCGGTTTTCGAGGGAAGGCCGGCGTTCCACGCCCACGCGCCGGACTCGTCGTAGAACCCGGCCATCATCATTGCCGCGAGAAGCTTCGGGACGGCGGCCTCATCCAGGCAGCGTTCCTTGGTGAGCGGGTTCACTCCGCCGTTGGCGATCGTGGCACCCATGACCGCGAGCTGTTTTGCGGTGACCAGCACCGAGCATTGCTTCGTATAAACGTCGCAGGTTTCCAGCGGGTCCGCGTAGAGGCGGTTGTAGCTGAAGAGCAGCTCCGCGATCCCGCGATTGTGCTGGTTGCACGAGGCCTCGGATTGATAGACCTCGTCGCTCATCGCGAGCTTCTCCCCGGCGAACTTGCTGTATTGCGCGAGGATCTTCTCCCATTTTTCCTGAGGGTTTTTGGCTTTCACGAGGCTCACAGCCGCCATCGCGCCGGGGTTGACAAACGGATTTACCGAACGGTTGGGCTCGAGCTCGATCGCAATCACCGAGTTGAACGGCAGCCCGGTCGGCTCGACGCCGATTTTGTTCAGAATCGTTTCGGGGCCGGATTCGTTCATCACCAGCGATGCGGTGAACGGCTTCGAGACCGACTCGATGGCGAACGCGTAACCGACATCGCCCGCCGAGTAAACTTTGCCATCCACGGTGACGATGACCACGCCGAACAGGTTCGATGGAACCTTGGCGAGATACGGGATGTAGCTCGCGTTGGCACCGCCCTTTTCGTCTTTGAACTTCGCGTAGGCGTCATCGACGGCCTTTTGAATGGCGGCGGGTTCCGGCATGGTTCCCGCGCGCAAGACGGGTAGCGTGGCGCAGAAGAGAGCACAGTAACAGAAGAGGCGGTAGGTTTTCATAGATGGTCAAAAGCTGAGGACGGCTTGCAGCCCGATCACGAGCGCGTTCGGGACGTTGCCGTATCCGTTCGGGCGGATGATGTATTGGATGTCCGGCTGGACGCCCAAATATTTGTTAAGCTGGATGACGTAGCTGGTTTCGAGCACGGCCTCGTAGGTCGGCGTCGTGGTGCCCGGGGTCGAAATGGAGTTCGCGTAAGCGCTGCTGTAATTGGCGATGAGAAAGCAGGTAAGCCACTGGTCCTGGTCCCGGCCGGGGATGATCCCCTGCCAGATCGTGCCCGCCATCCCCATGAACGGGTTACTGGAGATCTCGGTCTGCGGCGAATACACGGCCCCTCCCCACAACGAAAAACTGTCGTTCTTGTTTTTCTGCGAGCGCCAGACCATCTGCTGGCCGATGGCGTAGAATCCATAGGCATTGGAGATCTGCCCGCCCGAGAACTGGTCGAACGTGTAGTTGGAATAGTAGCCGCCGAGTTTGTAGATTCCCGGCAGACCGGGATATTCGACAGCCTCTTTGTCCTTCGAAAACCCGGATTTTGTCGCCCCGAACGTCGGTTTCCATCCCGCCTCGAACATCATCAGTATCCCGTCGCCGGGCCGGATCGAGAAGTCCGCGCCGTGGTAGGCATAGATACCGAGGCGCGGGGTCGCCTGAAAAATCCCGCTCGACACGTAGGTCTCCTCCGTCGGCTTATATTTGATCATCGCCGCGTTCGTCGCCGTGATCCCCGCATGGAACGGCGCATTGCTGAACAAATTGTTCGGATTCCCATTGATGCCGCCGTTGACCTGCAGGCCGAATGCGGGCAGCGTTGCAAACATCTGCCCGGCGCTCATGCGCCCGATCCGCAGGTCGAGTTTGTCGTCAAAAAGCTTCTGCGTCAGGTAGAGGTCGAAAAGCACGCCGGTGCACTGAACATACGATTCGGAGACGATGAAGTAGTTGCCAATGTTCTCGGAGAGATTGGACCCGGCCCCTTCGGCAAACGACGCGGTGAGCGTCGCCCCGGTCCACCCGATGATTTTTTCCAGGTCGAAATGTCCGCCGACAACGATCTCGTGCGAATACCCGACCGACTGCGAGAGCCCGCCGGTCGGATTGCCGAGAAAGACGCCGTAATAATCAAAATACAGCCTCACCCCGGTTTCCTTCTGCAACAAAGCCTGCCCCTGCGCAATCAGGTCGAACGGGGCGTTGAAATCTTTGGAAACCCCGGCAGCGAGATCGTGGAGGAACCGCGGGTCTTTCGAGCGCGTCCCGTATTCGAGTTGGTCGTTCGTCGGCCCGACTTCGTTGGCCAGACTGACAACCGGGCACACCAGCGCAGCAAGAGACCAACCGAGAAGCATTCGACGCAAACAGGGGAACATGCGCATTAATAAACAGACTGCCCAGAAAACTCCCCGGATGTAAACCAGACAAATCCCGTGTTCCTGACTCCCCGTGTTCAGGCCAAGAAAGAGAGTTGAGATTCCCCTGAGGACAGGGCATTCTGTATCGTTTCACCGCCGGACGGCGCGTGTTTTTTTCAACATGAAGATCTATATTGACGGACAGTTTTACGACAAGGAGAACGCGAAAATCTCGGTATTCGACCATGGTTTGCTTTACGGCGACGGGGTCTTCGAGGGAATTCGTTTTTACAACGGAAGGGTGTTCCGCCTCGGGGAACACATCGCCAGGCTGTTCGATTCCGCAAAGGCGATCTGCTTGGATATCGGAATGAGTCCGGCCGATGCGACGGAGGCTCTTCTGGAGACCATCCGCCAAAATCAGCTGCGTGACGGCTACGTGAGACTGGTGGTGACCCGCGGATGCGGCGACCTGGGGCTCAATCCGGCCAACTGCCCGCGCGCCACGGTTTTCATCATCGCCTCGAAAATCACCCTCTACCCGCCGGACAAATACGAGAACGGCCTTCACGTGGTCACCTGCGCTACTAGAAGGATCCCGCATGGTGCCCTCAGCCCGATGGTGAAGTCCTTGAACTACCTCAACAACATTCTTGCCAAAATCGAGGCCCAGCAGGCCGGTGCGGGCGAAGGGCTCATGCTCAACGAGCAAGGTTACGTCGCCGAATGCACGGGAGACAATATTTTCACGGTGAAGAACGGGCAGATTTTCACTCCGCCGATCTCGTCTGGCGCGCTCGCCGGAGTCACGCGTTCGGTGGTCCTGGAGATTGCCGCCGCGCTGGGAATTCCGATCAGCGAACCGGAAATGACCCGCTACGACATCTACACGGCAGAGGAATGTTTTCTGACCGGCACTGCCGCGGAAGTCATCCCCGTCGTGCGTTTGGACAACCGCGTGATCGGTGCAGGCGCCCCCGGACCCGTGACCAAACGCCTGATCGCCCGCTTCCACGAGTTGACAGCAGCCACCGGCACGGTGATTGATAATTAGTATGCAGTGCGATGTTTGCCAATCGAAAGAAGCCACCGTCTTTCTCACCCAAATCGTCGATGGGAAGATGCAGAAGGTTAACCTCTGCGAATCCTGTTCGAAGGAAAAGGGCGTGAACGACCCGCAGGGCTTTGCCCTTGCTGACTTGCTCATGGGGCTCGGGGCCGCGCAGGAGATCGACAAAAACCCCGGCTCCCAGAAGTGCCCGGTTTGCGGATTCACCCAGGCAGATTTCAAAAAGACCGGACGTCTCGGCTGCAGCGCGTGTTACGGGGTTTTCTCCGACGGGCTCTCGGGCATGCTTAAAAACATGCACAAGGGCACCGCGCACACCGGAAAATCCCCGGCGGCCTTCCACAAAATTCGGGAGCGCAGCGAGAAGATGAAATCGCTACACGACCGCCTCAACCAAGCGGTTGCGGCCGAGGAATACGAGCGCGCGGCGGATCTGCGCGACCAGATCCGCCGGATTGAAGCCGGGGCCAACGCATGAAGTTTTCCCGCATCATCGCAAACACGGGAGAGTGGCTCTCGGGAGACGGTCCACACAGGAACATCGTCGTGAGCAGCCGGGTCCGGCTCGCCCGCAACCTCCGCGAAAAACCGTTTCCGGGCTGGGCAAAAAAGGCGGAGCGTCTCGACGTCATGCGCTTGGTGAAGGATGCTGTGGAGCATCTTCCCGAGATGGCGGAGTCATATTCGGAAAACCTCGAAGCCCTGTCTCCATTGGAGAAGCAGGTGCTTGTCGAGCGGCACCTGATCAGCCGCGAACACGCGGCGAAAGGCGTCGGCAGCGCGGTCGTCATGAATTCTCCCCAGACTCTGAGCGTCATGATCAACGAGGAGGACCACCTCAGGATGCAGGCGATCTGCTGCGGGCTCCAGCTCACAAAAGTTTTTTCGATGATCGATCGCGTGGATTCGGAACTCGAGGAGGTGCTCGACTACGCGTTCGATGCCGACCTGGGCTATCTCACCGCCTGTCCGACCAATGTCGGCACGGGTATGCGGGCCTCGGCCATGCTGCATCTGCCGGGCCTTGTCATGAGCGAGCAGATCAACAAGATCGTCAACTCGGTCAACAAAATCGGCCTGGCTGTCCGCGGCCTCCACGGCGAAGGAACAGAGGCCATGGGAAACCTGTTCCAGGTCTCGAACCAGACCACGCTCGGCGAAACCGAGGAGGAGATCATCGGACGGCTCAACCGGGTGATCGAACAGATCCTGGAGCACGAGCAGAATGCCCGCGCCCTCCTGGCCCAGCGGAAGGCCGTGACCCTCTATGACCAAATCGGCCGCGCCTACGGCGTTCTCTCCCATGCGTATTCGATGAGTTCGAAAGAGGCTCTGAACTTTCTCTCGGTGCTCAAACTGGGCGTGGACCTCGGAGTTTTCCCGGAGACCTGCCGTTTTCCCGTGGACGAGTTGTTTATCGAAACCCAGCCCGCCCACCTTCAAAAGGGCGCCGGCACACAAAAAATGTCAGCCGACGAAAGGGACTCCTTGCGCGCAGCGATAATCCGCGCGAAATTGGATCAGGTGGCAGAACCGGATATCGCGAATTTAAAGGCGCGAACCCCGGAAGCCACCGAAGAAAGACATGATGAATAATTTCACTCCACGCGCACAGCAGGTCCTCGCCCTTGCCCGCAAAGAGGCGGACCGGTTCAACCACAACTATGTCGGAACCGAACACCTTCTCCTCGGCCTCATCAAGCTGGGCAACGGGGTGGCGGTGAATGTCCTCCAAAAAATGGGGCTCGATCTGGAGACGGTCCGCATGGAGGTGGAAAAGCAGGTCGGCTCCGGTCCCGAGACGAAGATGGTGGGAAATATTCCCTACACCCCGCGTGTCAAAAAGGTCCTTGCGCTCGCCGGCAAAGAAGCCAAGAGCTTGCAGCACTCGTATGTCGGAACCGAGCACATACTCCTCGGACTGCTCCGGGAGGGCGAAGGCGTCGCCGCAAGGGTCCTGAAAAATCTCGAAGTCGATATCGAACGCACCCGCAACGAGATCCTTCGGGAACTCGATCCGAATTTCACCCCCCAGGAGGAAGGCGACGCCGTCCCCACTGAGACGGGTGGCAAGAAGGACAGCAAGACTCCTGCCCTGCGCGCGTTCGGCCGCGATCTCACCGAACTCGCGAAGAAGGGCGAACTCGATCCGGTCATCGGACGGGCTGACGAAATTGAGCGCGTGGTGCAAATCCTCTGCCGCCGCACCAAGAACAATCCCGTTCTCATTGGTGAGGCAGGCGTGGGGAAAACTGCGATCGCCGAGGGCCTCGCCCAGGAGATTGTGGCCGGCAATATCCCCGAGCTCCTGCACGACAAAAAGGTCATCACCCTCGACCTCGCCCTCATGGTCGCCGGCACGAAATACCGCGGCCAGTTTGAAGAACGGATCAAGGCGGTCATGGATGAAATCCGCCGCAACAAAAACGTCATTCTCTTCATCGACGAGTTGCACACGATCGTCGGGGCCGGGTCTGCGGAGGGGGCCATGGATGCCTCGAACATCATCAAGCCCGCGCTCAGCCGCGGCGAACTCCAGTGCATCGGCGCCACCACCCTCAACGAATACCGGAAATATATCGAAAAGGACGCCGCCCTCGAACGCCGGTTCCAAACGGTCAAGGTGGAGGCCCCTTCGGTCGAGGAAACGATCCTCATCCTCAAGGGCATCCGCCCGAAATACGAAGCCCACCACAAGGCAAAGATTCTTGACGAGTCCCTCGAGGCGGCCGCCAAGCTCACCGACCGTTACCTCACCGGCCGGTTCCTGCCGGACAAAGCCATCGACGTCATGGACGAAGCCGGATCCCGCGCCCGCATCGCCGCCATGACACGCCCGCCGAACATCAAGGACGTGGAGGCGGAGATCGAACGCATCCGGCTGGAAAAAGAGGCCGCGATCAAATCGCAGGACTTTGAGAAAGCCGCCGCCCTCCGCGACAGCGAAAAGCAGGCCAAGGAAAAACTCGACGCCATCCTCGCCGAGTGGAGGACGAACAAGGACGAGAAAGAAGTCGTTGTCACCGAAGACGACATCATGCACATCATCTCGAAGTGGACCGGGGTCCCACTCTCGCGCATGGAACAGCAGGAGACCGCTAAGTTGCTCGCCATGGAATCCGAGTTGCAAAGCCGGGTCATCGGCCAGGACGAGGCGGTCACCGCGATCAGCAAGGCCCTGCGCCGGTCCCGCGCCGACCTCAAGGATCCCCGCCGCCCGATCGGCTCGTTTATTTTTCTCGGCCCCACCGGTGTCGGAAAAACGTTCCTCGCCCGCACGCTGGCTGAGTTCATGTTCGGCGACGCGGATTCGCTCATCCAGATCGACATGAGCGAATACATGGAGAAGTT